>JAEEGL011522428.1_pt1 | contig 63616 bp, 100 predicted proteins | sample 9134231 | NCBI WGS metagenome assembly JAEEGL01 (sample SAMN16246548, study PRJNA631951) | gut metagenome | biome: gut microbiome; feature: rumen; material: fiber-attached | host: Bos | place: Iran: Karaj | collected 2018-10
AGTCTAATGGAGAATGGCCTGGTTCTAATGTGACAATGTTCTCAAATCCATTCTCTTCAGTGATTAGCGATTCTGACTCTTTGACAGACCCTTTATATTTGTCACCGTAGTCACCCTCGAGCTTTTTAGTATCAGGATTAAGGTCTCCCCATTCTGTACGTGTTCCATTATCTAATGGCTCTACATAATACTTTCGGCCAGTTGTAAGACTTGTCACAATAAATCTTCCAGTCTTATCACTGTCTACTAAGAAATTCTTTATTGCTTCGTTGTTCATTTTAATACAATTACATCTTTTGGCAAAATTGAAAAGTTTTCTGCATCACCCGCATAATGTCCGAATGCTGTTTTTGCTTTTCCATTTTCTTTAATCTCTTTTAAGAAATTCTCACATTCATCTAATGAGCCATGATAGGCAACTTCTTGTCTTTTCTTATCAAAAACTCTATAGTCATTCCAATTGATCATTCCCATGTCACTTTCTTTTCAAGATATCCTTTGCCATTGCATTTCTTGCACATGTCATATTCATAATGTGCATCAACATGGCCAACATCATAGTTGTCATATGCTTCAACCCATTTTCCACGAATATATCTTTGTCCATTACAAGCGGGACAGATTATGCGAGTTCCTTCAAGTATTTTCTCATAGTTTTCACATTCATTTTTGTCTGTAAACTCTTTGCCATCTTTTGCAATGTACACGTTATATTCTTGTACTACAGTCCTTGTTCGTGTTTCTGTTCTCATTTGTTCAATTCTTTATATGATTGTTCTAAAATCTCTACTGCATTGTCAAGATGTTTAGACACATTTCCTAAGACATCTTCAGGCAACTCAACCTTTTCAACTTTAATAGTTTCTTTTAATGCTTGCACCATGTCCATAGAAGCTTCAATTTGATGAAGATCTGAACATGTCATATCGCTAACCAAGATTCCAAGGAAGAGCCAAAGCATATTTTCTTTATGTAATGTCTCTAATAGTTTTTTATGTTGTTTAGTGTCAGTCATTGCCATCAAACCTTTTCCAATATTCTTTGATTTTCTTATTGAAGAATGCTGTCATCTTTTTCTTGTTAGTTTCTTTGATGCCAGCTTCTTCAGCCTCTTTGTACCAATTGCTTTGAGAGAAAAGGCCATGATCATTTGGCCATGCCTCTTCTGTGTATTCTGGACATACAAGATTGATGTACTTTGTTTCTGCATGTGACCAATCAATCAACATCGCCATAATCATATTGTCGTAAAAGTCAGTAAAGTTTTGCTTTTCCCATTCTGTACCTTTACGATATCTGCGATAATTCATTTTGACGTCAGTTGTGACAAGACGTTCCAAAGTCTTTTTGTTCCAATTTGCTGGAGTGATTGAGTTGTACCATTCTGCCCATTTCTTCCAATGGTTGAGAATGACACCCATAATCCCATATCTGTCATCCTCTGTCATCCTCATATCCTGGGTAGCCATCCAATTCAAGCATTAAAGCTAAATCTTTGTAGAAGTCTTCAGTACGTCTATACCAACCTTTTGCATAAAGAGCTACATGTTGCAACTCAAATGGTGTTTCCATCAAGCTTTTCATTTGTTTTTCTTTTTATTGTTGCCATTAAACAATTCTAAAGCCTCTTTTATTGGCTTTGCTTTCATTATAGAGTTTTTAAAGTGTGCTTTAAACTATGTTCTTTTGCTATGCCTATTCCAAGTTTGGCAATTGCATCTAATTCAAGTTCGTCTATTGACTTTTCATATTCTTCTTCAAATGTATGTGGCCAATAGAAAATAGGTGATGGTTGTATGTCTCCATAGAATGAGTTTGCCATCATTTTTTGTGTCACTCGCATAAGTTCACGAAGTTCACATTCAATATCATATTGTACGCGTTCTTCCGCACTTAAACGTGATTCATCAATATTGTTAAAATTAGTAATCATACATCATAATCATACAATATTAAATAGAATCAAAAACTGATTAATTCAAAAAGAGAACCTAAGATTTTCTTAAGTTCTCCTAATGTATTGGTTCTCAATTATTTATCTTCTTCCGCCGCTTCTTGATGGACCTGAACTTCTTGTTCCTCCAGAAGGTCTAGAACCTCCTCTAGATGAATTTGTGTTAGATGGCCTATAAGTACCATTATTTGGTGTTGAAGTTCTTGGAGATGACATTGTTGTTCTTTGAGAAGGCCTTTGTTGTGTAGTAGTCCTATTCACTGTGCCAGAAGGTCTTGAATTGGTTGAAGGCCTGTTGTATGCATTTGAGTTTCTTGTGCTCATTGAGCCAGGTGTATTGCTTGGATTAGGCCTTACTGTTGCTTGATAATGTGGTTTTGGTTTGATAGGATTGTTGAAATAATTATAATGGTAATGGTGATGATGAGGATGATGCCATGCATAATTATGATGGTACCAATAAGGATGGTACCAATAAGGGCGATGCCAATAGTTCCAATAATAAATGTTATAATTGTAGTTCAAATAATAAGGTCTATACCAATACCAATCCCAATAATTGCCAGTAGGATAATAGTAATAATTGTAATAGAATCCATGATACCAACTATAAGAATATACATCAAAATAAAAATCAAGAGGATATTCAATAGTTGTTGTGGTTGTTACGGGTGTCCCATCTGATTGATAAGAAACCGTTTCATATGTTACGCATGATGTCATAAATATGGACATCATTAACATAAACAATAATGTAATAAATGTCTTCTTCATTTTAGTCATGTATATTTTTTAAATAATAATCATTTAGTAAAATATATTGTAAAGCAATATGAATCTTCATTGACACCAACAACCTTATATTCAGTATTGTTCAATATCCAATCAATCAATGGAAACACTCTATTCCACAAAATTCCAGAAATCGGTAGCAAATGCAAACTGTTATCAGGAACTTTACCAAACAAAAACTCAATATCTATATCGTAAATTGTTGAGCCTTTTTCAAAACGCAACCTTTTAATAGCATGTTCAGTATCTTTTTTAAAATCAATCATATCAATTCACAAAGAAAAAATTGGTGTATGAATCTTCTTTAGCTACTCCAACTATTTTATATGGTGTGTTGCTTAAAATCCAATCAATCAATGGTTTGATGTCATTCCAATAACTTCCGGATATTTTGTCAAGCCAATCTGGTGCAGAACCAAACTTATTGATTATACTATCTTTTGTCACCGAACAATATTGTCCGACTTGCAACAATTGGATCTCATGCGTTGTGAAAGTGTTCTTCTCTAAGTCATTCATGATACGAAATGATATCTTAAATAGTCACTATCCTCACTTACAGAAATAAGTGAATATGCTGAATTGTTTATGATGTCATTAATAAGGTTCATGACAAGCTCAATGTCCCATGTCGACATTCTGAAATCTTCACCGCGTTTCAAGAACTTTGGTTCATAACTGAACTTTCTTGCAAGGTCGGCGTAACTAATTGCAATGTTGCTCTTAATTGAGAGCATTTGATAGTCATGTTTCTTTTTCTGTAATTCTGTAATCATAGTCCTAATTATTTTCTTAAAGCATATTTTTTGTCTAACAATTTCTTTGCGTATTTTAATGTGACATGAATTTCCTTTTTGCCTTCGGAAGGTGCTTCAAACATGATTTTGTTCATAAGGTCTTCCATAATGCCCCTCAAACCTCTGGCACCTATTTTGTTTGCAATTGTGCGTTCAACAATATAGTCATACACCTTTGGATCAAAAGTTAATGAGATGCCATCTATGGCTAGCAATTTTTGATATTGCTTCACCAATGAGTTCTTTGGCTCAATCAAAATCTTTTTAAGAGCTTTTTCATCAAGAGGATCCATGTAAGTGATGACAGGCAGACGTCCAATAATTTCCGGAATCATACCGAATGACTTTAAGTCAAGTGGTGAAATGTTCCTTAATGGGTTCTCTTTATCCATGTTTCCAATGGTGTTTTGTTGAGCTGTTGTGCCATATCCTAATGCATGGACATTAAGACGGTTTTCAATACGACGTTCAATACCATCGAATGCACCACCACAAATGAACAAAATGTCTTTTGTGTTGACTGGAATCATCTTTTGGTCAGGATGCTTACGGCCACCATTAGGCGGTACAAGAACTACACTACCTTCTAACAACTTAAGCAATCCTTGTTGCACACCTTCACCAGAAACATCACGAGTAATTGATGGGTTGTCGCTTTTACGTGCAATTTTGTCAATCTCATCAATGAACACAATACCATGTTCAGCTTTCTCTACATCATAATCAGCAACTTGCAATAATCTTGTAAGGATTGACTCTACATCTTCACCAACATAACCAGCTTCAGTAAGTACTGTAGAGTCAACAATGCAAAATGGTACATCTAACAATTTAGCAATTGTACGTGCAATATATGTGTTGTGTGAAAGAATTCCATTTGTGTAATATCTGTGACATGAATTTGCAGGCAATTCAAAATCATACATATTTTCCGTTTCTTCCATAATGCTTATGTTTGAAACTTCAACAGGTCCATTTTTAGTCATCAAATAGTCACCTGGGCAAAGATCTTTAGCAAACACTTGCTCAAATTCACCATCAAACAAAATATGGTTGTCCGCACAATAAAGACTAATGCCATTAGCTAATATAATATGATAGACTGTATATTCAATTGTCTTATGTAATGCCACAATATCAACAAACCCATTGTCTGTCAATATTTCAAAATCATTAATATTCCACGTCTTTATAAATTTCTTGTCCATCAAAAAACAAATTTACTTTGATATAATATAGTAAAGTTTTTTAAAAATTCAAAAGCCCACAAAAAATTTGCGGGCTTTCAATGCATGCGATATAGTTAATTCGAATTGTTGTCAAATATTATTTGTCAACATAATTATTTGTTCAAATGGAATGTAAAGTCATGATCAGCTTGTAAGAACTCAAACTTATCTTTAAGTTTGTCTTTCATCTTTTCAAAGTCTGATACGTTACGATTATTATTTGCAATGACAATAAACAATCCTTCAGTCCTCTTAATGCATTCACATGATTTGTTGACTGCTATTGGGAAATAAGCATCTGTAATGATGACATTAATCATGTCATTCAATGAATGTTGTTCAATATATTCCAAAATCTCATTAAAGTCAACATTGTCACCATTTGCTGATGGTATTTTCTTGTCAGTTATCTTATGGAATCTTGTGTTGAATGCATAGAATGTGTATTCAAAATCTCCAACAACTGCCTCATCTTCATGTTTGTCTCTAATAAAGTCACTATATGCATAAGCAGCTTTGAATGCGTTCACAACGGGTGAGCCACTCATTGAACCTGAAATGTCAATGTAGAATGTCATTGTAATGTCCATTTTGTTCTTGTCTGGTAAACGACCCTTTTTAACAACATCACCATCTTTCACTTGGCCTTGTCTTCTATTAGGTCTTGAATATGTTGCACGCATTTCGCGTTTTCTTTCTTGAATGCAATCACTTACATAAGCATCAATTATTTGTTGGAAGTCAACATCCCATGCTTTCTTAGCTTTCTTAGCATAGGTCTTCACATTCATTCTCTTTTCTTTGTTCTTAATCCTAGCAATGTCAGCAATAGCTTCTCTTGACTTTCCAAGGAATTCTCCTAAAGGTCCAGTCAATTTCTTAGAGAATTGTTCAACAACACCTTTTGCATATTCTCTGCAATCATATAAGTCACCTTCAAGTTCTTCTGGATCTGCTAACCTGTCTCTGTCACTCATAGTGCCTTGTGAATGGTATTCGCCTTGAGCTTCTTCTTGGTTGTCTAATTCATTAGCACGTTCAGCACTATTTTTAGCAGCTTTAGCAACATCAGCAGCTTCTCTTGCTTTTTGGGCAGCTTCTTGTGCTTTTTCTAATGCAGAAGAAGAATCTCCAGACTCGGCAGCTTTCTGTGCAGCTTCAGCAGCTTTCTCTGCATCTTTAGCAGCTTTCTCTGCTCTTTCAGCCGCTTTCTTTGCAATCTTTCCTAATTTGTCTTGTGGATCATCACCATATTGTTCAGCGGCTTTCTTAGCAGCGTCAGCAGCTTCTCTTGCTTCTTGTGCAGACTTAGCAGCATCTGCAGATGCTTCTTCAGCACTCATACCTTCAACTTCTGAAGCATGCTTCATTTCGTTATTTGCAATCTTAGCTTCATTTGCCGCATCTTTTGCTTCTGCTTCAGCTTCAGCAGCTGCTTTAGCATCTCCCTTTTCGGCAGCTTTCTTTGCTTTGTCAGCGGCCTTTTGTGCCTTTTGTGCGGCCTTTTGTGCTTTTTCAGAAGCTTTAGAAGATTTAGAAGCTTTCTTCTGATCTACTGGATCACCACTATCTGAAGAATTTTGAGCATCAGCTTCTGCCTGTGCTTGTGCTTCTTGAGCAGCCTGTGAGGCTGCATCGGCTGCACTTTGTGCACTGTCAGCAGATTGGTCTGCCTTTTCTTGTTCATCTTGAGCTCCACCACCTTGTGGTTCATCTTCTATGTCTTCACCGGTGTCAATGTCCATTTGTTTGTTTTTTGGTTTAGGACCATTATCATCTTGGCCACCTCCACCTTTTGACTTTTTGCCTGGCATAACTAAACGTGGATCTGGAAACTTTTCTTGGTCATCTCCACCACCTTCGCCACCTTCGCCACCATTAGGTTGGTCCAATACATCCATTATAGCTTGTAAAGCTTCTGCATATCCTTCATCATATGTTTCTTGACCGGGTTTTGTGGTTGCGGGTGTTCTTTTATGTGCCGGTGTTTGTATTGTTGGTTTATCTTTCTCCATGTTGAACCGCATTTTGTATTTTTTCCATAGCCTTTTTATAGACTTCTTCTATATTTTCTTTATTGATTTTTCCAGCTTTCCAATCGGCCATTGCTTTATTCCAACCTTCAACATATTTGTCTGACTTATGGTCAATCTTTGGTTGGTTCAATGGGTTCTTTTTTTGATCTGGTTTGTTTTTCATAATTTTATCTGCAACTTCTTCAAGTTTCTTGTATAATGAAACTTGAGTGTCTTCACGAGGATTATAGTCAACACCATAGTTTTCTTTTAGTGACTTTGCAGTAATCAAACCATCTGTTGCATATGGCAATTTGAAATCCCTTTGTGTATGAAGGTATTCATTAATGACACAGTCAGCTGCAACATTCATAAGATAATGGTTGCACTTTCCCCATTGTTTCTTTACTTCATCTTCTGCTCCAAAAGTGTCCCACATCTGGTGCAAGCATTCATGCAAATAAATGAAATACCATCTGTCATGAATGCTTTCAACATTCTCATTAGGGGCGTTCAACCATATTACTTTGTATCTGTCTGTACATGCTATGCCATATTTTGGGTCTTTTGTGAATCTTACACATGGAAGCATATAATAAAAATACATTTTTGATGCTACATCAGTCTCATCATTAATGTATTGTATTAAGTCACCTTTCCATTCATTGTCTTTATTGATGGCTAATATGCTATGTCTGGTTCCGCGGAACTCTTTATAGTTTAATATTTCAGGAAGGTTGTTTTCTTCAGCCATGATGAATCAATTATTTTTTTGAGTTTTTGCATTTCTTATCATTACATTCGAACTCATTATCAATATCTTCAAAAATCTTTTCATAATTTCCGCAAATATTGATTGGCTTTGACACTCCTCTGAAGTCAATAACTTGATGCTTTAAGCATCTTGAGTTCAAATCATTCATAAGAAATTCTCCGTTGCCTGCAACTGCATCTAAGTAATCTTCAGTAAAGTTCCATCCCATACCTTGATTTCCCATTTCATCAGTCACAACAACATACTCTGGAATGACGGCGAAGTTATAGAGTTCGTCGTCATTCTCGAATATGAAAGTATTATTGTTTTTGTCAATTTTCATTTTACGTAAGTTTAGATAAATTTTACCAACCTAATGAAGCATCATCCAATGGATCCATTACTTTAGCATTACCTGACTTAATGTTCTTGACAGCTTCAGCAGCTGTTTTGTATTTCCAAGTAATGCCCTTAGATGCTAAGTGCTTCAAATAATGTTTGATTGCTTCAGCATTGACTTCTTCTGGGTCAAAGATCTTATAGATATTGTCTTCACCAATTGCATACAATATACCTTCTTTACCCCAAATCTTACCATCCATGTAACCCTTTGTTACAGCTGAGTCAATCATGATTCTTACATCTTCTGGCATTGAATATTTTGCACTTCCACTACGACGGCTTCCACCTTCTTCACCACCTTCTTCTTCAGCATCAGTAGCTTTCTTTTCGCCTTCATGCAACCATTCATAAATGATTTCTGCCATTTCATTGCAATACCTCTTTGCATTTTCATCTGCAACTTCTTTCTTTATAAGCCTATCAGCACCATCTGCATCTTTACCGCCATAAAGATATCTAGCAATCTTATCTGGAGTGAAACGTTTTGAGCCTTGCAAACCTTTTTTCTTTACTTTATAGTAAGGTTCCCAAAGTTTCTGTTCCAATTCACGTGGATTGTCAAACACTGAATGGTATGGCCAGAATGCATCAACAAAGTCTTTACCTACTTTAGCATCCCAATCTTTATGGAAGAATTTGAATGTGTCTTCCCATGCTGCATCACTATTGTCTTCCCAAATAATCAAAGGTTTGAAACGTGACAAAAGTGGTCCACTCAATTCATGAGTAGCCTTGTTTTCTGATTTGTAGTTACCAGCTGCACCAACTAAGAAGTTGTCGCATCTGTTTCTCTTCATTTCATCCTTTTCATTTGAATGTGTATTAGCACCTGGAATATAGTTGTCTTGTACAATAGGCATCAAAGCATTCATAACTTCTGGATCTGCCTGGTTCATTTCATCGAAGAACAATAAGAACTTTTCTTCTGGATGACGAATGATTTCTCTTGCCCACTCAGGTGGAATCATCTTAACAGTCTTTTCACCTTTGTATTCTGGGTCATCAACTACAATAGGCATACCTCCAAGGTCTTCTTTAACAGCCTTGTCAAGATAGACAATAAGAATGTGGTAGCCATTTCTCTTAGCCAATCGCTTTACAATTGAAGTCTTAGCCCAACCTGCATGTCCTAAAATAAAGAATGGTTTTTCAAAATCAAAACGTTCTTGTACACGTTCCTCATTTTCACTCATGTCTTCTTCATCCAAACCGGTTTTGTCCATTACGGTATCATCGGTCTTAGGATCAAGTTCAGCAATGACTTTACCCTTCTTACCTTCAATTTCATGAGGTTCTAACTTTGTTCTGGCTTCATCTATATTAGCCATAAAATCTTCAAGTTTCTTCATTTATTTAAATTGAATAATTTTTTGATATCTAATTTAAATAAAAATAAACAAGAGAAATGACTTATTCTAAATATTTAGTGATGAAATCTTTTATTTTGATATTTTCAATTTGGCCTGTCTTCTTATTCCTAATAGTAACTGTTGTTGACTCGGCTACGCATTTTCCAGTACCAGTAGGACCAACCATGATGACGTTAGACTTCTCAATGTCAACATCATCAATCATAGTTTTTGAGTAAAGTCTCTTATAGTGGTTGTACACAGCCACACAAATCCTTTCTTTGGCCTCATCCTGACAAATCACATATTGGTCTAAATATTCCTTCATCTCTTTTGGCTTAGGGATTTCGGTGACTTCTCGTGAACTTATGACCTTATTGTTCTCTTCTAAAGTCTTATTCAAAAGAGATGCACAATCGGGACAAATACATCCAAAATTGCCATATACTAAATTTTCTGATGGTGCTCCACAAAAACTACATACTGATTCTTTCATATGTTTTAAAATTTAGGAGAGCCACCGGAGTAGCTCTCCATTGCTTAATTTTGTTCTTTCTCCTCTGGTTTGCCAATGTCTCTCAATCTTTCGAGTGAGTCTCCATACATAATGTTTTCCAAAAGCTCATCTTGAATCTTGTCAGACAAATCTTTACCATTTTCAATACGGTGTTTCATTGCCACAATCTTCTTGAACTTGTTCTTAGGAGTGACATTTTGGTTTTCGGCTGCTGGAGCTAATGTGTCATTAATATAATCGTTATTTTGACAAATGCATGTTTGGAGTGGATCCATAATTTCAAGAGCTGAAGCAATAACAATCTTCTCACCCTCATTAGGAGTTTCAAATGAAGTTGAGTCAACTTTAATTTCTACTCCTCTATGTTTTGCGGCTTCCAAATAGACATCTAACAACTCTTCCTTGCCACACTTATACATCACCTCAATGATTTGGCAAAGGTTTCTAAATGCTGGAGAAACTCTGTCAGGATATTTTTCTTTTGGTGTTTCTTCATCCTTTTCAGGTTTGTCTAATGCATCATTACCCCAACCACGGCCACGATAATGGATATAGTCTTTCATTTTCATCAAATCTGACTTAGTCACTCCAGTAACTTCTGCAGTGTCCTTTGCGGTTTGATTCATCATGTCTCTACGGAGGATGGTGTCTTCTAATGTCTTAATACCCTTTTCAAGCACTTCATCAACATATTCGATTGGCTTGTCATCATTTTTCTTTCTTCTTGCCATTTTCAAATAACTTTTAATTACAAATTAATCAAATTAATATAGTAATTTCAAAATTATCTTTTAACGACCCAGTCAGCAAAAGTTGTGACAAGAGGACCAAAGGTCTTGAAACGTACTTCGTATCCACTTCCTTCAACCCATCCCTTAGCTGCAGAGAAAACCTCATTAGACTTATAACGTGGATTTGGGTTGATATCAATGTCAATATAAGCGGGCTTTTTAATACCAGCAGCAACCAATGAATCGGCAACCTCTAATGAGGCTTGTACCTCATTCAACAAACGGGTTTGACGATTTCTCTCTTTAGGAGTTACCCAACGCTTAAATATGCAATGTGCGCCATGACCTGGGTTGTACAATGCAATAACGGTTGAGTAAGTTGTCTTATGAGAGCTGTTCTGAGAGTCAGAACCAATCATAATTTCAACTTCAGGATAATCCTTCAAATAAGCCTTAATGTAATCTTCTACATTCTTAAGCTTCTCTCCTGAAACTTTTCTAAAGTCTACTGCTGCGACCATGACATCCATAATGTAAAATATTTTTTGTAAGTATGTTTATAAAAGTTGGTTTAATATAGTTACACGTTATTCAAAATTCATATTTATTATTAATAAATAACAATATATGTCATTCATAAATGAAATTATTGACAGAATATCTTGATACAAAGAATTTGAATTTCCAATTTCCAACACACCCATATGGAAAGAGGATTGAATTCTTTTTAAAAAGAAATGGATTTGAAAAGGTTGAAGCACCTCATACAAAACCTTACGATAAAAACAGTGAGAGTGCTAAATTGTTAGTTGAGTTGTCAGAAAAAAATCCAAAGAAAAGATATATAATTGGACCAGATACAAACCATAGTTATATTATGTTTGTTGGTGCAGAAGAAGTAACTGAACAAAACCCAATATTTGAATGCAATGTTTCTATTGATGATGATATGAAACGAGTAAGAGGCAAAGGAAATTTTATGGGTGGATTGTTGACTCCTAAATCATATATTAATGAAATGGTGCAATTCAAAGCATTTTGGGAATACAAAGATTTTAGAGAACGTGTAATTGAACATTTTAATTGGAGATGAAACTATTGACAGAATATTTAAGCACTAAAGTCAAATTAAGTCGCATTAAAGCAACTAATGAGACTTTAACAGATATTGTCCGTGAAGAAATCAAAAGGCTTGGCAAAGATGCCGACTTAAACCATATTGATGTTAGTGGAGTAACTAATATGTGTTTCTCAGGACCGGATGAACCTGATAGGTTAGGTGGAATTTTTGACAATATTGATTTTTGTGGTGATGTCTCATTATGGGATGTCAGTAATGTTGAGGACATGTCTCTTGTTTTTTATAAATGCTACCATTTTAATGGTGACTTAAGCAATTGGAATGTGCATAACATAAGAAAAGCAACATCAATGTTTTCTGAATGTCATGAATTTGAAGGTATTGGGTTAGAAAATTGGAATGTGTCTGAATTAAGAGATGCTCATTCAATGTTCAATGAGTGCAAAAAATTCAATCCAGACATAACAAATTGGGACACTAAAAACCTAATAAGATCTGTACAAATGTTTGATGGTTGCAAATCATTAAAAAGAGATTTGTCAAAATGGGATGTTAGTAGAGTTCAACAACATGTGTATATGTTTAGTGGAATTGAGTATTATGAAGACTTTTCAAAAAGACCAAAATTTAGAACATGAGAAATATAAATGAATATTGTAACCAAATTTCATCTATAGATGAATATTGTAAGCAAATTTCAATCAATGAATATTTAAGCACTAAAGTCAAAGTCAATAAGATATCATTTCCTGATATCCCTAAGCTTGACACTATCATTAATTTTTTGAAGGAAAACAACTTCATTGAAGTGAAATATACTAATAACGCTCCACAAAAAGACTTAGAAGATATGGCATTGACTGGACATAATGCATTCATGTATATGAAAAACAATCATGATGATGATGAATATTGGGTTCGTTTTTGCAAATCAGGAAGATTGTCAGAGGAAAACCCAATCTATTTTTGCAGAGCTACTAACGATGGACATATAAAAAGTTATGATATAGGATATATTGAGTATTGTGAACGTAGAATAGAAGATAAGAAATTCCATGAATATGATGAGTTTGTGAAAACTGTAAATGAATTTTTTGGTTGGGGATAATGAGAAGCATAAATGAATATTTAAATGTTAAAGTCAAGTCATTCATAATAAAGGCTACAGATGACACTATACACCAGATAGTCAAAGACGAATTAGATCGTCTTGGACATGATGCTGACTTGAATCATATTGATGTAAGTAATGTTACTGATATGTCATTTTTGTTTTGCGCAAGAAGATTAAATCAAAAATGTATTGGTTTTGAATATAGTGATATAAATCCAGATGTATCTAAATGGAATGTGTCAAATGTAGGTGACATGCAATATATGTTTTATTATTGTGAAAGGTTTAATTGCAACATTTCAGGATGGGATGTAAGCAATGTTGAAAATATGCGATATATGTTTTATTTGTGTAAAAAATTCTATCAAAACCTATATGATTGGAATGCTGAAAATGTAAAATCATACAGTTATATGTTTTCAGATAGAATGGTGAAGAAGAAAAAATATTGGCCAAAAGCCTTTCCATGGGAATAATTATGAAACTATTGACAGAATATTTAAGCACTAAAGTAAAAGCCTCTATAGAAAGGGCTACCGATGACACAATAGGTGAAATGGTATTGGATGGCCTTGTGAAATATGGACCTGAAGCAGACTTGAACTATATTGACACTTATGATGTAACTTCTTTCAAAGGACTTTTTGCGCAAACATTTGGCAGTTATGTATTTGCTCATATAAAAGAAAAGGAACCAAACTTTAAAATACATAAAATCAATCCTGATGTGTCAAGATGGGAAACTAAAAATGCAAAAAGCATGCTTGGAATGTTTTATAATTGCAAGTGTTTTGATTGTGATGTAAGTGGTTGGGATGTGTCAAATGTAAAGAATTTTCGTAATATGTTCAAAGATTGCAAAACATTCAATCAAGACTTAAGTGGATGGAACCTTGAAAGTGCTGAAGATGTTCTTGGAATGTTCAATACATGTGAAAGACTAAATTGTGACTTAAGTGGTTGGGAACTTAAAAAAGTGAAACTTCTATATGACAATATTGGAGAAATGTTTGACTATACAGGTATGCCGGCAGAAAAATTGCCACCAAAATATATCAAATTCTATGAAGCTTATTTTGGAAAAACATATAAACCTTATTTCTAATGAAACTATTGACAGAATATTTAAGCACTAAAGCAAAGAAGAAACGAAATGAAAATGATAATGTTGATGCTATGTTAGTTGACTTAGATACTTTGCTTTATAGTTTGGGTGTATCTTTCAAAGACACTCAAGTTATGGATGATGGTGCAATTTGGAGAACATACACATATTCAGATGAATTGTTTGGCATAATAGAAGATGCATATCATGATGGCAATTCTATTAATAGTTTGCAAAAAGCATTTGCAGACAAATATGAAGAATGCAAAGACAAAATAGTTGACATCCAAATGCATAAAGATAGTTTGCCAAATTATGACTATCAACAATTTGAATTGAAAGTTTTTGAAAGACATCCTGGACCAAGATATCAAGAAATATGTAGTTTTTGCATATATAACAAAAACGATGGTGATAAAGACAGTTTTTGTTTAGTTGAATACAAAAAAGATTCACCCGAACTCATGGAAAAATATTTGTCATATATCTATTTCTTGATTGAGAAAGTATTTAAAAAATAAAAGCTCGGATTGCTCCGAGCTTTCAAAATATATATTGAGTTTAATTAAAAATTCAATTAAAAGTACACCTTGATGTCCCCAAAGGCATTTAACTTGGCTTCTTGGAAATAAAGAAGCTCTCCGGAAGGACCTTCTGCACCATATTGGTAATTTTCATGATTAGTAATGTTGTTGATATGAACACCCAATTCAACACAACCAACACGATAGTTTCCATGCACATTCAATGAAAAGTAATCAGGAACCTTGAGGGTGTTTTCCATATTAACATACATCTTAGAACGGAAGTATTCACTCAAGCCAATTGTAAGCTTTCCGAAGTTGTATGACAAATCATTATTGATTGTCCATGTAGGAGTCAAGATATGAGTCTTCTCACCATAAGTTTCAGAATTCAATTTGTTGTAACTGTATGATCCATTGAATGACCATTTCAAAGCTTTAGTGATGTTCCAATCAGTACTTACCTCAACACCAGAACGGAATGAGTTCTTAGCAGTTTCGTGGCAAGGAAGTCCATTCAAACCAAACTCTCCGTTCAATACACGTTCATTCTTGAACATCATGTAGTACAAATTCACATTTGCAGTGATAGGAGAAGTCTCAATAGTATAACCAACTTCAAAGTCATTCACTTCCTCAGGAACATTGGTTGTGATATCACCCGAATACCACTCATTACCACCGAACATATCAGTACGAGTAGGTTCACGGTGAGTCAATGTCCAACGCGCATAAACCTTGTTGTATCTATTAGCATTGAAATCAATTCCCAAACCACCATTCAAAAAGTTCCACTTAGTGTCTTCATTATAGATTACTGAAGGATCCATATTGTCCTTATAGATGAAGTCTACATAACGGTACTGGATGTTTCCATTGAAATTAAACTTACCCAATGTATAGTTTGCAGTTACAAAGGCAGACACATCATTCTTAAAGCCAGTGTTGTCATAATATTCTGTAGAGTCAATGTTCACAATATTCAATGTGTTGTCCATATAGTGACGTCTCTGATAACGATATGCATTATAGCCTCCACTCAATTCTAAGTCATCAATGTACCACTTGATAGCAGACATATTACCATACATATAGTGAGTCAAACCATAATCGTAAATTGCATTAGTAGTTCCATATTCCCAAGTAGGATCAACCATACGATGCATGTAGTTGTCAAGGTCGAAACGATATTCACCAGTCTGGAACTGCAAGTAAGCAGATGAGGTGAAGACTACATTATCACTAAACCAACCCTTATAAGTCAATTTGTTGACTGATTGAATCCAATGTCAGAAAATGAGATGATTGAAGGGAACTTACGGAAGAGGAATGAAGGCTCCTGACCATTATCCAATTGAATCAAAGCCTTTGCCTCAAGTTCATTTGCGGACTCAACATTCTGAGTCTGGTAAAAAGAAGTGACTGAAACTTCATCAAGGGTGATAGTCTTAGTAGTGTCAAGAACTGTCTGAGAAAACATTGTGCTAATCAAGGTGAACACAAACACCATTGTCAAAAAAATCTTCTTCATTTTGTTGTTTGTTTTAAGTTAAACTCAATATTAAATAGAATATTAAATAGAAACAATTTATTGCAAATTCAAATATTTGCTTAGGTTAATCATAGTCTGTAAAGAATGTTGTTATGGAATGAGTCGAAACTATCTTCATCACAAAGCATTCCATCATTACGGATTACAAAAGCCACGATTTTATAGTCTTTTGTGATAGCATGTACACCGTACCACATTTCATTTAATGCATCACTATTATCGTCCCAATACCTTTCAATTGAAGTAAGACCAATATCAGGCAACAAGGCTTCAATTTTCTGTGTCAGTTTGCTTAACTCTGCATACTTTCCATCATCGGCTCCTTCTACATATTTTTGTTCAAAACGGTCATAGTGTTCCAAATCATAATAACGTCCAATAGGGTAAGCTAACTTATTGTATCTATGTCCAAATCCATCAAAGTCAATTGATCTCAAAGGGTTGTCACAAGTTGCTACACATCTTGAGTCATCGTAATAGTTGCAAGCACCAAGGATGATTAGGTTGTCATTCGATTCAGGTTCAGCGTACTTCTCAAAGATTTCATCCACAAGTTTCTTGATTTTTTCATTTGCAGTCTCTTTCTTTAGGTTGGAGAAATCTTTGATCATCTTGTTAAGAATTTCAGTGTCGCTATTGACAATTTCATCCTTTGAAAGCTCACCACCAGTTTCGAAGACATATGCATTGGCTTTGCGTTTTGCAATCTCTTTCTTAATGTTTTTGATATCAATAGTGTTCATAGTTATCTTCTTTCAATGAATGTTACAGTACCTTCAAATGCGCCTGCATTTGAGCTTTCCTTAAACACTTTTGTCTTTGGGACATAATCCTCTTCCATGGGTTCTACAAGATACCAAAGGCTTGCCTCTTTCCATGTCACTTCGACAAGTTTCTCACCAGGTTCAAGATAGATTGTCTGGCTTCCACCCCATTTACGGGTGCAATAGTTGCAGGAATTAAGTCCTACCATCATCAAAATTGCGAGTACTAAAATAATCTTTTTCATAGTTTAATATTTAATTATGCACATTGTCTTTTGCATTCTTCAATAGCGCCAAAAATCTTGTTTTTCTCTTCTTCAATAGTTTTTTCGTTAAAGCCGTAGAAAGTCATTTCGTAAAGGCAAGCACCAACAATTTCCTCAGGAGTGAAGCTGTCAAGAGTATTTTGAGTGACAAACATAGAAACCCATTCTTTCCAAGGACAGAATTCAATGCTGTAGTGTTTCTTCATATCGAAAGTGTAGCCATCAACGTTAAGCCAATTACCATATTTGTCATCTTTGACAAGTTCAACATTGATGAACAAATCGCTGAGGTCGTGCTTTTGAGGAATCATCTTACGAATCTTATTGAATACGTCCTTGTAGCCTTCAAAAGATTTGGCCTGGTCAGGAGTCCATTTGCAAATAGAAGCAAACACATCACCAAACTTTACTTTCTTAAGAAGTTCGGAAAAGCGAACAGTCTCAATTTCAGAAAGTCTTGGGCAACGAGAGACATCAAAGATGTTCCTGTTGCACCAAACACACATACCTTTTTTGAGATGCTTGCACCATTTGTGTTCTATTTTGCAATAAAGCTTACCCATTGTTTTAAGTATTTGTAATACTATTTGCTAATACTAAATAGAAACAAAATTTAAGAAATTCAAATAAAAAAAGATAAAGTATTCGAATACTTTATCTTTTTTATGAAAGTTTTTGTTATGTTATTCGTTTCGCATTCGTCCAGCTTCAAGTACAGGAAGGCCAGCCTCGGTTGGGATATAGATGATCTTGTTGTTAGACACTGCATTCTGTTGACGGACCCACAAATATTGGATGTAGGTAGGAGTCAATGAACCATTCTCAATGGCAATAGCTTCTGCGGCACCCTTTGCACGTTCAATCTCGGCTTGAGCATTGAGTTTCTCAGCTTCAAGGTTAGCTTTAGCCTCTTCAATCTTGATACGACGGTTCTGTTCAGCTTCTGCAAACTGTGCTTTGCCTCGCATCTCTTGTCTCCAAACATTATACTTTGGGCCTCCCCACATCCAAGCACCAATAAGCAACATGGTTCCAATGATGATAATAATCAAATTTCTTGTCTTCATTTGTAATTTGTTTTTAGTGTGTTATTATTGTTGTTGTTTATTAATAAAGTTCTACTTTTTGCATACCCCATCTATTCATATGGTTCTCTTCTAAGTTGATTGATGTGTTCTTAAGGAAAACATCAGTAAGGATCTTTTCAAAGTCTTCTATTTGGAATCCTTGTTTTCCAATTAGCATACCTGGGCGTGAAGTGAACACCTTCACATTGATTTCATGTTCATTCTCTTCAATTCTGATGCCTTGTATATACCTTTCAAAGAACTTGCTGTCGTTATACACAACATTGATAGCATGCCTTATTGTCTCCCATGGATTGAGATATCCATTTGTCTTTGGGCCTGGTGCAATGTATTTCACATAGTCATCACTTTTCAATACAAAAGCAACTTTTGAAAGTCTTTTTAATGCAATCTTTGATTTGAGTTTGCTGATTTTTCTAGAAATCTTCATTTTTCTATTGTTTGATGATGATTAGATTATTTCTATGATCATTTCCTTGTGTCCGAAAGCAAACTCATCAGAATCCATCTTCATAATTTCATCATAAGTGAGAATTACAAATTCTGACACTTCAGCATCTTCACCACCACGTGACAATGAATCATTTGTGGCATTCACCATGTCTTCATAATTGACAACTGCTGTATATCTTGTCACAATGTTCTCTCTTGCATCTTTTGATGGATCATCAACAATTCCATCTTCAATGACCCATTTTGGATCCAGTTTGATACCGGTCTCTTCATAAGCTTCTCGCATTACAGCTTCCTTTCGAGTCTCTCCCCAGTTGACATATCCACATACGCAACAGAGTTTTCCAATGTTGTCAGGGCAACCAGGACCACGACGTTCAAAAAGGAAGTAATGTTTGTCATTATGTGAGGCCATGATGATGCATGCAACTGCATGTGCTCGACTAATCCAATAGACCTTACCAGTCTCTTTGTCTGTGATTGTGAAATTCTCTTTCATTTTATTGTCTTTTATTCTACAATATTAAATAGAAACATTTTGCAATTAATTCAAAGGTTTCCTTTACCTGAGAAGACATTTCCAATTGTTTTACTAATCCTACTGATGACAGACTTCTCAACGTCTCCGCTCATAGTGCTTACATCACCATTGACTACTCCGCAAGTGACATCACCACTCATAGTCTTGACGTTGCCATTTAAGACATCACCACATTTTACATCACCAGATGATGTAGTGACATCACCAGATACATTTCCAACAATAGAAATATTGCCACTTGCACTTTGGACAGTGCAAACATCTCCTTTGATTTCCAAACTTCCACTTCCAGTAGATGCTTTTTCAACATTACCCTTGATAGTGATGTTGATGACTTTGTCTTTTATGTCATTGGTGTCAATAACAACCTTGCCATTGCAATAAACTTTATCGTTGATGATGCTGATTGAAGCTCCATCTGCAAACACATAACGTTTGCCATTCACAAAACAACTCTGCATAACTTAATATTTTACGTCAAGATTTTCTAAACAATTGTTGTTTGGGTTTTTGTCTATGTGCCTTACTGAATACCAAGGCTTCATGTCTTCACCATAAATGAATGCGGCTGCAACAAGACGAGCAACTGACATATTGATTGCCTGTGTACGTCCCAACCACCAATTATGGTCATCTTTCCATTTTACCTCATAATGGCCTCTTAATGTGACTTGTGAGAATGTCTTATAGTCTCTTACTGACAATAGGTTCTTTGTTTTCCTATTGCGCACTCTACCCAAATTAGACACTTCATAGATATCTAATGGGTGATAGATGGTGCAATTTCCCAATCCATTGTTAGTACAAGGAAAGATTGTTGTTGGCACTCTTTTCCAACGTTCTGAACGGTAATGATACATAGTTATTTGTTTTTATCCTAAAAAATACTTTTTTCCATTGAAATTGATTATTCCATTTTCACCAATGAAGTCAGGAATGTGTTCCATACAAAAATCATACATATCCTGTTCCATTTCAACTGTGCTTCTATCTGGACATTTTGACAAAAAGTTCATGAACTTATATAGTCTGTCATACATATTCATAACTTCAAATGGAGTTTTGTCAATGATCTTCTTTTCTGAAGTGACATCCCATTCAGTGACTCCATCAGTAATGAAGTTTCCATTAGACTTGATAAGTCCTCTAATACACTGCAAGAAATACTTCTTGCAATTTTCAAGATAATGTATGTTTGAGTTTGGATCTCTATAAAGGAACTCTTCTAACAATCCAAAGTTCTCCGCAATTTCAGCCTTTGTGTAAAGTTCTTGATGAGCACAAAGCTGAGTGGTTTGGCCAATTTGAAATGCGATAGTCTTCAGGATGTCTTCTCGAGTCATGTTGTTGTTAAGGTGTTCAAAATCAATTGTTTCAAGATTGATGTCTTCTAAAGTCTTCAATCTTGTCTCCCAATCAGATACTAATGCATGCTTCACTTCAGCACGATATTGAGAACGTGAAAGGTGTGACAAAATGATACGAACAGCTCGCATGCATTTTGCAGTCAAATCACGAGGCACAAGATGAGTAATCAATAAAGGATATTCTTGCTTATGCAACTTATAAGTTAGATACACTGCGTTATTCACTTCATCAGGAGTGCCCTTATAGCATTGTACAACTTCACCACCATAAATGACGCAAATGTTTCTGTTCTCATTTGGGTTGTCTTGATTTGAACAAAATCTCTTGCAATCTTGTAAGCTTGGAAGTTTGTCTACTACATAAATGACATCATTGTCTGTTGAGTCACCAGAGCCATGAATGTACTTCACCATCTTTTCTGTCTTTATACATTGCATATCATTTTCATTCATAAATCTGCTAAGTGCTTCATTACCAATAGAAGCACAACTTGTAACTTCACCTGAGTGCTTGTTTATTGCATCCTTACAATATTCATAAAGTGTCCAAACATCATTTCCTGTCAAATTTCCCATAATTTTATTTTATCCTAAAGTGAAACATCTAACCCATCTGCCATGTTTTTTGTGCATTCCACAAGCGTTTGTGACATTTGGAGTGAACTGAAGGTAAATGCTATAGTCTTCCATTTGTGCAAATGTGTCAAAATACCTACGAACAAAAATACCTGAGGCTTTCCTAATGACTAATACATAATCGCAAAATAGTCTGTTAAGAAGTCGTTCCATATTTGTTTGTTTAATACTTAATTCTATATAGTAACAAATTCTTATTAATTCAAAAAAGCCACTTATGTGGCTTCTTTGTTTTTTGTTTCAGAATCATTATAGAATTCTTTTATTTGGTTTATGAAACGTAAAAATACAAGAAATGTAATCCAAAATAGAAAAAGCACTACATATATTGGATCATCGGATGTTATCACAATCATTGTACAATATATTGAAACCAACAATAAAATGAACATCAATATCAATCTTAAAGTTTTCATATAGCATATTGTAATTTTTTACTATATTTAATAATATTATCGTCTTTTATGTTTAGATTTCAAATGCCTATTCACTTCTTTTTCTAACCAATTGCAATAGCCATTTCTTTTCAATAGTTTGTAATATGTTTTGTCAACACCATAATGTCCATCTGTTGTCTCATCCCATTGGTTCTCAAATGGCCTCATACCAGCTACACCAACATACTTCTCATCAAACTCTTCTGGTGAGTTGTGCTTGATGAGGCTGATGACCTCTTGATTGAGCTTGCGGCGACGGTTGCGGCGACGATGCAGGTAATAGTCGTGGTTGCTTCCGGTGCAAGTGTGACATGCAATATGTTTGCGATATGAACGTGACATCTTATTTTGTGAGATATTTGTCGATGTTTTCTAATGTAACTTCTTTTGCGTCATTCTTATAGAATTCAAGAGCTTCTTGCAACAACTCAAACACTTGGTCTTTTGTCAACCATTCTGTAGAGAATTGTGGACGGCCTGTCTTCTCATCATATTTTTCAAGCTTACGTTTGTAGATTGGCTCAAATTGTGTGTCATGAAGATAGCCAAGCAAGAAATAGTGTACGTTGTCAGCGATTAATGTGTCTTTAAACTCTCTCATTTTTTCCAATTATTTGAATTTGTATTCAATTGAGCTTTTGTCACCATCAAATGAATAATGACGGTCATATTCGTCTTTTATGACAGCAATCGTCATTAATGTGACTATTGCTACAATTGAACCAATGGCAATTATTTCTAAAATGATTGTGCCTATTGAATTTTTACGATTTTTCATTTTGTTTGCTATTTGTATTACTATATAGAAACAATCTTTTAAAAATTCAAAAGGTACCTAAGTACCTTTTTATACGCTCCAAGTTGACATCTTATATGCGTCCATTGTAAGTTGTATAGTGTTTTCTATTTTGCATTTTTCATAATGTTCTTTCAACTTCTCATATTTGTAAACTGTTGCTTGCGCGTTGTTTATCTTCTGTTGGCAAAAATCTATGCGACTTTCTAAATATCTTTCTGAAGCAGTAAATGTAGCAAAATATGGTTTGTCATATTGGTATGAGTCATACATTCTTGCAATGTCAGGATCAAGATTTAAAATGACACCTTCTTCTGTCTTTATAAAGAATCTTGTCTTTACCCTTTCTTGTTTTTCATACTTATAGTCAAAATAAGTCTCAACGAAGTTCTCAATTTGTGCACTCTTAACTTTCAACCTATGAACTTTATATTTGTCATAATAGAAAATGTATTGTCCGGGCTTTAAGTCACTAAATGTGGCTTTTCCTTCTTTATGCTCTTCGTGTGGAGTTTGGTATACTTTTTCAAAATTGCTAAATCCCATCTTATTCGTTTATGTATTTTTCAATTAAGTTCTCAAATGGTTGCCAAATATGTTTCTCTAACATTTGCAAATCTTCTATTGATTCAGTCTCATTAAGAATTTGAGCCCTTAGTTTGTTCAATTCTCTTACTACTTCTTTCTTATTGATGAAAGTCTCATCATTATGATGGATCTTCATTATGTTCTTAAAATCAGCCATTATCTTTTTTCCAATCTTGACTTAATGACATCAAGATATTTTGTTTTTATCAAATAAATTGTGGTCTCACCTGCAGCAAGTTTGTCAAGTTTCTCTTCAATATCATCAATGAATGATTCAAAAGCACTAGGAGACAAATTCCTATTGTAACGAATTGTTTCTGATCTGTCTTCAGATAACTCACAATTTGCAGGACCCAACATCACAAATGGCTTGGTTATCTTCCCCATATTGTCTTTCACCCATTGTGGATTTTCTGGATCATTTGGATCATAATAGCACCAAGTATTGATTTCCATCCATTCAGAAGTCAATCTTACGTCAATATCTCCGTATTTTTCTTTTTGTTTCTCTAACCAAGAAATTACACTTGAAATAGTTGTGCCTTTGTTTTCCATGACTTTATTTTTGTTCAGTGTTTGTACGAGTCTTTGGCATTGTCTTCCAGTCATATTCCTTAAGTCCATCAAGTCCCTTAACAGTAGCATATCTTCCATTTGCCACCATCAATGACATCACCTCATTAGTCATCTCCACAAGAATGATTGTCTTACCCAATCCATATGCATACCCAGCTTCCCAGTTTGCGCCAGCTGTTGAATTCCTGCCATAAGAAAGCATCACAACAACATCAGATTCTCTAATAGCTGTAATGTCATTCTCAAACACCATCAAACCCCATTCAGGATTAGGATAGTCCCAAGCATTATCAATCACATGTTCTACAGGTGCATATACATCTAAATTCTCATCACGGAGGATTCGAATAGCTTCATACATATCAGACCTTTTGTCTAATGCTAATGTTGATGCGAGATAGATTTTCATGACTTAATCAATTTACAATTATATATAGAAATGTTTTGTTGCAAATTCAAGAAGAAGCATGAATTAATTTTATGCCATAATATCCACCTCTACATATATATCCAAACATTCCTGCTATTGATCCATTGTCAATATGTTTCAACACATCTAAAACATCTTCAGGAAACATCTCATATTGTTTTGTTTTGTCATGTGACTCAAAAACAAATTTTAGTTGTTTCCCGTGCTTTATTGTCTCTTTTGGAGACAACCAACCATTGAAATGTTTGTTCTCTACCCATTCATATTCATCTTTATGCAAATAGTCTGGAAACCAAACAACGTCACCATTTTTGTCTATAGGGATTTTATTTACTTTGAATTTTTCCATGTCATCTATTGTACCAAATGACATAAGAGAAGTCTTTGCGATACTTTCCTGACATTATGTCACTTGGATATACTTGTATATTTGTCTCTTTGTCATTAGTTGCATAATATCCAAAACCATCATAATCAATGAATCCACCATCTTCGCAACATTCAACAAAATGTTCAAATGTCATTTTGTCACCATAATCAGGAATTGGAGAATATTCAATGTCAGTCTCATCCATCATTAGTTTGTATTCTCTTTCTAAATTAGCAACTTCTTTATGTTCAGACATATTCTTATATATTTCCCAGCCATTCTCAATTTCAATTGATTTATTGAACATTTCATTGATTTTGTCATGAAGTTCCCAAATCCTATTTTTGATTTCTTGTTTTGTCATTTGTTTCTATCTTTTCAATTATCTTTTCATTTCTTGCTTTACAATCTTTCAAAATATTGTCACATTCATCTTTTAATGCTTCAATAAATGCCTCACACCAATGGCCTTCTAATTGAAGCATCAATTGGTGAGCAGACTCAGTAATGCAATCATATCCAACTTCAAAACATTTGTCATTATCATCTAACCAAACCTGTTCAAATTCATGAGCAAAGTCTTTTTTGAACAAATGTATCATCATGACAGTATCATGATTCAATTGTATAAGATGTCGTCTATAGTCTTTGTAATGTGTAACATCACATATAGGCTTATGGTTTTTATAGAATTCATTTTCCTCTACATTGACAACTTCTTCAACAATCTTCTCAATTTCTGGAATGTCTTTGTATTTCTGAATTATTTCATCTATTTCCTTTTTCATATGTCCATTTTCAATAACGTTTCTCTAACTTCATTAAGCACTTGGCCAAGACGATTTTCACCATTCCAGTTTTCCTCATCATCAATCTTAGGATTATCCCAAGAGACTTTTACTCCCCAAATTCCATCAACAGGACTGCCTTCAATAAACCCTTTGTCTCTTAAGTCTTCTCTTAAAAGCACGTCTCTACAGTCTTTGTTTTGATAGAACTTTTCAAACACAATGTCATACATGTAGTCTTTACTTACTGCATACCATTCATCAGCATTAAAGTTCTTTACTCTACGACCAATCTTTTTAGCCTCTGCAGCCTCTTTTGTATTAAGGATTTCTAAGAAAGCGGCATAGTCTCCAAAATATATAGCCTTCTCTGCCATGTATGCTTGTTCTGCGCAATTCCAAGTAAGTCCTTTGTATACAAACTCACATGGATGGTAGTTTGAGAAAACATTTCCCCAAAATGCTACATGCTTTTCATACACTGCGTAGTGATGTCCCTTTTCTAATGTCTTTGTCATATCACTTCAAATTTATATTTTAGTCCTTCATCATCTGAATTGCTTTGTGCCTGCCTATTAAGCTCATCTTGAATGAACATCCTTTGAACATTCCATTTCATAGCTTCTTTTTCATTTTTTAAGTTTTCTCTTACAACAACCAAATCCATTTCATAAGTACGTTTGTAGTTTCTGTTCACAAAAACACACTTAGGATATGGCATATTGTATTTTCCAAACACATATCTTATTGTGCCATCAATTTGCATGAAAATCCAATTTTCAGTAGCTTTGCCATCTTTGACAAACTCAACTATCTCTTCTGGATTTATTTCTTTTAAAGATGGTGTTATTGCAAAATCTACAAAATAATATTTAGTTTCTCGTGCCATTTTGTTGTTGTTCAATTTTGTTGTTCAATTATTTCAAAAATTTGACTATTATGCTCACCAGTAATTTCTTCAATTTTCATCTGTTGGTACTTTATAAGCTCATAAGTGTTCTTCTTATATAGTTTAGCCAATAGTTCATATTTCTTTTGAAGAAGTTCATACTCACTTAAAAGCAAAGAATACTCTTCTCTAAGAGCATCTTCTTCAATTTCAAGCAATTCTTCTAATGTGTACTTTTTTCCCATAATGATTAATATAGTTATTTGTTTGCATCTAAATTCATTTCTGCTTGAGGATTGCATACTGGCATAACATCTCCAAACTCATCATTCTCAATCAAAATCCTATTTATGCCACTATTATGGTTGTTCAACAAATCTCTAATTGTTTCAACAATAGTGTCAATATCATTAGATCTGTATGAGTTTACAGGAAATTCTGGGAACATCCAAATATTCTTGTTCTGTTGATCATATAAATGTATCTTAATCATAACTTAATCTATATATTGAATATAGTCAATATGTTTTATTGTTTTTATTTGATCTTCAAGAATTGATATTGTGTGTTCTATGATTTTTTTGACATGGTTTTCAGCTGCTTCTTTAGTAGTGAACACATAAAAATCATAAAAATGAAAATAGTCACTATTAAGCATTGTTTCAAATTCTTTTGGTGTCATTCCACCACCAGTGCATCTTGGATCATTAGTAAGCCTAAACACTTGGAACTCACCACCAGACTTGAATGGTTTTGCTGGACGTAAAGTGCCCCATAAATGTTTATAACCTTCATCATATGCAACATGTTCAGCGTTAACCTTGCATTCAAAGATTTCATTAGCTAACTCATCATCTTTATGTTTGACTACATAAACAATACGGTCAACTCTTTCACCTACAGGAAACAATTCTTTTATTTTCATATTATTGTCTTAATTGGTGTTCTTTCCAATTTATCTCAATTTCATAGCCAACATCCATTTTGTTTGGTTTTTGTTTTAATGCTTCAACCAATTTCAATAATGAAGTCTTACATGTCATTAGTCCAGCTCCAGTAAGCTGTCTAAGTTCATTTACCATTTCAAAGCTTGGTTCATTCATATCAAAACAATGGTAAGTCTTTTGTGTATTCATCAATTTCTTCTGACCACCAAGGTCCAATTCCAATACAAGTGTTTGTTGGGACCCCATGGAATTCAGTGTTGCCAGCATCTGTAATCAATGCAACAGGAATAAGGCAATCATCTTTAATCTTATTGTAAAGCTTCAATAGCTCTTCCTCATTGTCAACAGTAACACAAATCTTAGTGAAGATTCCATTAAGCCATTTGTCAAGAATTGAGTTGTCATAAAACCCAAACTCTATATAATGCTCATTTGGCTCATTTTCTTTTTCAATAGTGTATCTTTTTGCAAACTTCAATAAAGCTCCAAGACTTGCATGAGCTACCTGGGCAGCAATCTTTCCTTTACGGACTGCATGTTCTCCTTTAATCAAATCCTTACGAAACACTATAACTTGTTTGACTTCAGTCATTTTATTCTAATCTTTGTTTTGCTATACCAAAATAATATAGATCTTTTTCAACTCCTATGAAATCTCTATTCAAGTTTTTGCATGCAATTCCAGTGCTTCCACTGCCCATACAAAAGTCTAGCACAATGTCACCTTCATTAGTGAACAATGCCACAATACGTTCCATAAGCTTTACGGGCTTTTGTGTTGGATGGTCAACTTTCTCTTTAGCATTATGTGGCAATGCTGGAATGTCAGTCCAAACATCAGACATTGTTATGCCATCTTTTAATGAGCCAGTTTTGTATTCAGGCCTATCACTTTCAACTTTCAACTTGATGTTGTTGAATGTGTTTGATTTGCCATTTGACCAAAACAATATTGGCTCATAACCACTTGCAAGTGCTTTGCCTCTTGTGTTGTTGAATCCTCTTTTACGTGCCCAAATGATTGTCCTATTCTCTTCAAATCCATTCTCATCCAACATCTTGCACAATCTCCACATATTCTGTCTTGAACAAAATATTAATACATTGCCACCAAACTTCACAATTTGCTTTAAATATTGCAAAATTGAGTTGAACCAACCAACATAACTTTCAACACTATCCCATTGGTTGTCAAACTCATTCTTCACAACTTGAAAATATGGTAAGTCAACAATGACATGATCTACCATCTCATTGTTGGCCACCATTTCTTTTAATGTTTCTATACAATCATTGTTTATTAGTTTCATAATCAAAAACAGTCAAATATAAATTTTTCAGTCAAATCTTCATATTCGTTTGTCCAGTTCTTTCTATTGATAGTGCATAGGACAATCTTCATTCCTTCAAGTTCTTCATCAATATGGATTTTGTCTTTGATTTTGTCAAACTGTGGAATGCCAAAGTCTTCTGACTTTCCATAAAGCTCCATAGTGTTTTTGTCTTCGTCAAACCAAAACATTCCTCCACCAAAGCATTCATCTCCATCATTCACCAGCATTTTATGGAAATCGATGTTCGCATAACGAAGAACATATTCATTATGCTTATTCTTTATAATGACAAACTTATTCATACATAATATTGTTTTTGTTACCAACTAATTTTATAGTAGCTTGGCTCACGAACATCTCCACTACCTTCATTATATTCAATTTTATAACCAAGATGCACAAGTTTGTCTCTAGTGTAGTCTTTAATGATTCCACTAAAGTAGCAATAATATTCTTTTCTTTTGATAGCACTGCGAATATTGTCCATGATTGGAAGCAAATCGCTATTGTCATTTGCTATTTCTTTGTTAGTTAGTTGTGTTGCTTCTGTAGCAGAAATTATGCTCTTTTCATATTGTTCCATATATTGATTCTTTAAGTAAGTCTTCAATGTTTTCAGGAATTCTAATCCACCATTTTACATGAGTCCTATCATATATAAGCCAATGGCCATCCTTAAATATGTTATGCCAAACTGCATGTTCATCACAATCAAGCATAACGATATATTCTCCATTTTCTATTGGGTATTCACTTTCTTTAGGGTTACGAGGGTTTTCAACAACATTCCAAGGAATTGACTCAAGAATCTCTTGTTTTTCTGGATAATGCCTGCATACATAATATGTTTGAGTCATCATTCCCTTTTTGCATTCAAAGAAGTTATTGATAGCTCCATAACCTGTCAATTGGCCATCTTTATGCTTCAATTCAAAGTTTGCACCTTCTTTAAGCTTCTGTAAGACTTCTATAAATTCCATTATTTAGTTGTTTTTGTGAGTTTCATTTTTTCGTGAAAGATTTTTTGTAATACTGCCTCTTTCAATCATATCTAATGAACCTGCAAATCCATCTAAAGCACGTATTTGTTCTTTCAAATTATTAATCTCTTCATATAATTCTTCAATTCCACCTTTATGATCAACATAATAATGTGGATCATGTTTAAGTAGTTTGAAAGCTTCTTCTAATTGTTCTTTGGTTATCATAGTTTAATTGTTGGAATATAATTGTCAGGCACTTCTTTGATGAATATGTCAGTGATTGGCACACAGTTATCTATTCTGTCAATAATGCTTTTCTTGAACTCCTCTTCATCTTCATATTCGGTGACAAATGAGAATTTGCCAACTGACCACATTCTAAATGGATCATAAAACCATCCTCTTACAGGTTCACTTTCACTCATCCATTCTTCTACGCAATATATCTTTTTCATGATACTTTATTTTTCATATTGTTAGGATCTGTTCTTTGAAGCTCCTTCAAAGAACTTCGATAATCTTTGATTAATTCAGCACATCCAGTTATGATAGCCTTGCAATGTCTTATTTTCTTTTGGATCCTCATTTGCTTGTCATAATGAGGTTCGTTCTTGGCTTGCTCAACAAGAAGCCTTTTCTTAGCAAGTTCAAATTCTATGATTTGTCCAAGCCATCTCATTTCATGGACATACTGCGAACAAGCTCTTCCTCTTACAGTGACTTTTTCAAATGCAACTTTAGGCTCTTCCATATTAAATGTTTATTTCTAATTGTTTGTCCGGTTCTTTTGTTGGCAATTTGCCATTGTCTCTCAAATAAGTGAGACGAGAACAGAATTCCGATATAGTTAATATAGTATCTTGAATTTTGTTTTTTCCAATTGAATGAGTAAGTTTTGCACCATTTGTAGCTTCTAAAGCTTTACGGAACCCACTATTCTCATATAAAGCATTGTAAGCGCGATTCAAAAGGTTTTGGTATTCTTCTGAATCACGTTTGATTGCTTTGCCTCTCCAATACAATGTTTGCGACTGCTTCCAGTTCTTTTTGCCACCCTTCTTCTTAGCAGCTAAACCAACTAATGTGCATACATATTCCTGCATGTCAACAGACTCGAACTTAAGGCTTTGCAAGAAGCCCTCCATAGAGTTGCATTTCACTCCATCGAGTTCAAATGGGTGTGGAGCAAAATTGCTTAATGCTCCACCGGGATATCCTTGTTTGCTTCCAATTTCCATCTTATATTGTCTTTAATCCTTTTGACCATGCTTCAAAATATAGTTTTTGTGTTTCAGTAATGTTACTGAACCATTCCTCAAAATATTTGTAATATTTTGGGTTGTTGCAGTATTGCCATTGTTGCCATAAATACTCTTTCATTGCTCTTCTTCAATTAGGATTGTTGTTGTCCTTTTTATTAATTGTCTTCTAGTTCCTTTTGTTGAGTTACGCACACCTTTCATTCTGTCACTTCTGTCATAGGCACCAGCAAATCTTTGCCTGCAATTGCTCATTCCACCAGATGGAGTCATTTTCCATTCTTTACTATATCCACCACCTTTATGTGACTTTTTGTTTGGGTGACGTCTATATTTTATGTAAATGTTCTCACTTCCAGAATCAGATGTGTGACTCCAATCATATCTGTGAAAGCCTTCTTCCCATTTCTCATCTGGATAGTCGTCCGTAGGTTTTTGTGATTGATGATAGTTCTCAGTATATTCAACATATTCATCAACCAAATGTTTCACTTTACCCCTGCTATTGTATGTTCTGCTCATTTTTAAAGTTCTTTTTCAAGTTCCTTTTCAAGAATCTCATCAAACCTCTGTCGATATTCTTCATTAAGAATGTAATAGAACTCTACAATGTTTTTGTCAGCAAAACTATCATAAAGTTGTTCTGCATCATTAGGGTAAAGCTCAGCTAAGATATGCTTCACCTTGTCTTCATCATGCAGGATTTCAAATAATTTGTTGATTTTGCTCATTTTAATCTTCAATTTTAATCTTCAATTAAGTCGTTTTCTTTCAAATAAATGTAGATGCTTCTCATATCAGCTTCATAATAAGCTTTGTATTCAGTACCGCCATAGTAGTCGTTTTCAGACTCTTCTTTCACTTCCACCCAATCTCTGTAGATTTTCTTGTACATCAATATTGGGAGGTTAGGACATACTTTAAGCAAGATGTCATCAAGTTCATTAAATTCAGGAGTTTTGTCTGGTGCAATTTCACCACCACGTCCATCATAACTTGCCCAAGTCCCACCTAATGACCAACGTTCTGATTGGAGGACATTAGGATTGTCATTGTCCTGTTTGAACACCAAGTCCCAATTTCCACATTTCTTTACATTAAGTAATTCATAATCAATACTATATGTAATGTTATCAGACTTATGTTTTCTGTTGACTTCATCAATGTATTTTTGCAAGTCTTGAATGTTAGTTGCACTAAGGACTTCATACTCCATGTTCTCAATGGAGATTGTTGAAGACGTGTCTCTTTCATATCTCCTCATACGATTCATATCATTATGCTTGCAATATTCTCTATTGCATTCATATTGGTGAATGTGAATAGACACCTCAAGAATGTCATTGAGCTTCATGTAGAGATTTGAATTGATAGTGTTAATATACTTATCAATCAATTTGTAAAGTGCTTCTGGTGTCAATATAAGGCCATCTATCCAAATGGTATTCACTCCAGTACACATTATGTCTTCAGCCGCCATTTGAGCAATTGACAACACCTTGTCTCCTTTACGATACCAAATGTCATCCATCGAGAGGACTCTATCTGTCTTTTGCTTATGGTTTCTAATGTAAGTTGTCTTTCCACTTCCAGGAAGACCCATCATTACGTGTAACTGTTTTTGTATGTTTTTGCTCATTATCTATAACTTTTCTCAATATTATATAGTAACATTCTGTTACAAATTCAATTTGAAATAGTAACATATACAATAAAATTCAAACAAAATTTTATTTTTAACAAAACATTATTTGAAATTCATGAAAAGCTTAAATGAATTCATAAATGAGTCAATAAACCCTAACCCAAACAACTGGCCAAATGCAACAGAGTTGGGAGAAGGAGAGTTTGAAGGCGCTTTGTGGGGACATTGCTTCCTTTATGAAGGAAACAAATATTATTCTGAATTGGGTTGGATGAACATCTATCCAGGATATTGCATTATGGAAGTAAAAGAAGGCAATGCAATACCAAAACAAAAGGACACATACCAAAGGCAAGAATTGGTAGCTGAATTCAATAAGGAAGGTTAAATTTGGCATTTATAGGAACCAGTCTTCTCTATGGTCTTTGTCATAAGAGTCATAAGATTTGTAAATGGTTTTGCTGGTGTTGCCTTGATTGTAATATCCTACCATTGCTCTAACCATTTCTTGAATGTCATTATACAAATTAGAATATAGAAAGTCTTTTGGGTTGATTTGCAACAAATAGTCTTTTACAGATTTCTCAATGATCTTTTTTGCATATTTGTCGAAAACCTCTTTGGTGAGTCTTTCAACAAACTCACCATTTTTTTCTTTCCATTGCTGGTATTCTATGTCCTTGCTTTTCTCGTCAAAGTCAATCATAACTAAAAGTTCTCAAAATGGTTTTGATTCTTTTCTGGCAACACAACGCCTTCAGGAACTAAACTTGTGACATTGCAATCATGTTTGTACATTTCACGTACAACACTTGAGCTCACACCAACATACTCATTGTCAGTAATGAGATAGATAGTCTCAATTGGTGGGACAGTAGGCATCGCCATAAGTTTGTTGGCGTGGTTGATCATGTTCTCGTACTCAAAGTCATTTGATCCACGAAGGCCTCTGATGATGTATTTTGCACCAACCTGCTCGCAAAACTTCACAGTCAAATCAGTGAATGTGCAAACCTTGACATTAGGATAATCCTTGAATGCAATGTTGCACCATTCTTCTCTTTGCTCTAATGAGAACATTGACTTTTTTGCAGGGTTGATTCCGATGGCCACAATGACTTCGTCAAACAATGGAAGTGCTCTAAGCACAATTGACTTATGGCCTACCGTAATTGGATCAAATGATCCAGGAAATACTGCAATCTTTTTCATTTCACAAACAAATTTTCAATGATATACCACCAGCAAATTGCTTCAAGCCCAGTAGCAAGCAATGTGCCAATGAACCAAGCACCCTTTCGTTGAGTTGATTTTGCAAAGAATGGATGTTTTTCACAAACAATAGTCTTGAACTTGTGATCACTTAACATTTTGTAAATTACGGCTATGATTGCTAAAACAAGCAAAAATGTCTTCATATTCTATTTAATTAATTTCATTAAAGTTGATATGCATGATTCTGTCACTCCATCCAGTGTCACCAACTTCAGGAACCATCTCAATTGTATGAGACTTTCCATTGCCTTCGTCTACTTCAAGACGGAATTCAATGTAGCCATCATCTTTACCGCAGAATTTGCTGATGATGTTTTCAGGAGTGTCAACAAACTCATCAAAGTCGTCAACAAATGTAATGGTTGTGACTTTCTTTCCATCAATGTCATTAAACCTTGTGAAACGATCAACCTCACGAATGCTTACCAAGTTTGGCATGCCTCTGTAGCCAAGGTTTGGCTGGCAACCTTCTTCAATATGAGACCATTTTACGAACTCAATTTTGAACCCTTCGTGACAATGGTTGACTATGTCTTTGAATTGTTGTTTTGTAATCATTTTGTCAAATTTTTGTTGTCCACAATAATAGATAGAAACCAAAACTAATTAATTCAAATCTTCCATCAAATCTTCAAGCACTTCTTCAAAACAAGCTCCACCATTGTAGAACTGAGTAAAGAAGCTGTATGTAGTTCCGGAAGGGTCTTGATGGAGTTCACAAACATCTTCATCTTCTCTGTAGTATTTGTGCTCAAGGAATTGTACTAACCAATATTCACCCTTTACTTGAATGACGATGTACTCGGGATATTTATGGTCAAAATACAAGTCTAAATACATTTTGTCACCATAGTCTGTCAACTCAATCTTAACATTACCATATTGGTTGGTGACTTCATAAATGTCAGACAAATGTTCTCTAATGAAAGCTACAGTGTCATTTGTGTTCTTTGACACAATTGAAAGCCTTCCAGTATGTGTTTCCATTTCACTCATTTCATTAAAGCTTTACGTTATTTGGTACATTAATAAACATAGTGTCTAAACAAATTTCTTGTGACTTTAATGTCCTATCACTATTATGAGATTGCATCAAAAGCTTATGTGCATCTTTGTCATACCTAATGAACTCCACATTGTTTTGCCTTACATACAATGTGTCATTTATGACTTCAAACAATACACATGAATTGTCAGAAACATTCAAATGGAATGTTGAGTCATCTATGATGTAAGGTTGATAGAATTCTTGATATTCTTTTTTGGCATTTTCTGATCTGAATTGGATGTCAGCTGCAAACAAATAAGCGCAAACAATGGCTACAATAACCAAAAAGAATGCACCAAACAACATACTTCTTTTGTTCATTTTCTTGTAGTTTTAAATTATGTTAATAAATAGAAACGAAAAAAGAGAAATTCAAATGAACTTCTCTTCTTTATGTTATAGTATGTAGTTTATGTTATTGTTGATCTTTTATCAATAAAATAATGTCTGTTGCTAATTGGTGACGCAATTCATTTTCACTCGAAACATTCAACACCATGTTCTCATCAATGTTCTTCTTGTATGCTTGCAATAAATGCATAATGTAATATTCAAAAATCTTTGTCTTTTTGATTCTGTCTACATTGACTTCAGTAATAGACAATTTTTGTTTGAATGAGTTTGCGATAGCTTCTTTTCTGTCTTTGAAGTCACCATCCTCTGTATACATTTTGATGTCACCAACTAATGCTAAATTGACTTTCTCTTTCAACTCATTATAGTCTAATGGGTTTGTAGTTGGCTCTTCATCAAATTCATCAAAATCTTCGTATATGTAATCTTTCAAATGCTTCATATATAAAAATAAAACTATCTTTTAATTAGCAACAAAAATTGATTAAGATTGTGGAGTGTATATTTCCCAAGGATCAAAATCAACAGTAACGCCAGTAACTTTATAGTTTTCTTGAGTTACATGTACTTGAATGTATGCATTTGCTCCAGTTCCTGTTGTTGTAGAATCAATTGTTGAAGAAGCATCTGTCAAAATAGCTGACTTATTGATAGTCAATGCAGCTGTATGTGTTGCACTTTGTACAGTACCTGAACTTACTAACAAACCATTTTCTTGAACAATTTTGACAGAACCATAACCATTACTATCAGTTATAGTTATTTGAGAATCAAGGTCACCTGTAGCACCTGCAACAACAGTAGCAATTCTTGCATCCAATGTAGTCAATGCACTAGCAACATAATCTTCAGTAGAATGAATTCTATTGTAAACAGCTGCTGCTGTAATAAGACCAGTTCCAATATTAGCTTCTGTTGTTGTACTATAAGTTGTATTGTTGCCTGATGTTGTAGCAGTAATGCCAGTTGTATCACTAATTGTAGAAACTGTCACTCCAATTATATGATTGTTTACTGTCAAATAGTTAGATGATCCATCAGCAATACTAAGTGTTGGCAAATTGCTATAAGTTGCAGTGATTGTGTGGCCACTTACTGACAATGCACTTATATACTGATTAGCATTACCTGCAGTAGAATTGACTGCTAATGTTGGAAGATCTGCACGAGTTACAGTGAATGTTCCATTTGACAAAGTTATTTGTGAAATGTATTTTCCTGATTGTGCTGAATCTGTCAACGTTAATCCATTGACTGCATCTTCAGCAGCATTATGTGCAAACAAATAAGATCCGGTATATGTATAAGTACCATTTCCATCAACAGTATATCCACCCAATGCATTCTCTAATGGTGTGACTTTTGCAAGAGTAGATGCAACTGCTGCAGCAGTACCTTGTTCACCTTGAATACCTTTAATCCAATCAGCTATTTCCTTAATTGTATCATAAGCTTCAGGAGCACCAGCAACTACTGTATTTATAGCGGTTTGTATCTTTTTATCAACTGAATTTTCAACATTTGTTCCACCATTCAAAGTAGCAACTGAATTTTTAATACTTGTAATATAAGTCATTAAAGTGTTTGATGTTGTAATTTCATCTATCAATCCAATTTTGTCTGCAAAATCTTTAGACATGCCAAACAATTCACCACGTGCTGCCAATTGGCCACTTCCTGATAAGAATGAAACTTTATTGAAATATTCATCTGAAGACTTATTGTCACCAACATGCTTTGATGTAAAGTCAGTTACAGCATTTGAAGGCACAAATACAAATAAATTCTTTAAATTTTCTGACATATTTATATACAAAGTTATTTTTAATTGTTATTTAAAAATAAATTGTAATGATTGGTTTGGTCATAATAAAAAATCCTGAGTTGTCACTCAGGATTTTCATTTTTATTTAAGTTTAATCTGTCGCATATCAACTATTCGTTGGTTTGTGCTTCCCCTAAATGGGCAATGTGAAACATCTCTAAGTTTTTCTATATAAGGACCGTCAACTAATACATCTATATTTTTCAATATATCACGTTGAGCATTTTTGATGCTCATTGTCTTCTTACGAGTCCTCCAAGCAAAAATGCCAAATTTTGGTGTATCATTTATGTTTTCTAAAGTCAATCCAGTATACAACCAAATGTTCTTTGTTGGATAGTTCTTCCTAACCCATTTAATGATTTCAAGTTCTTCTTTCAAAGCATCTTTGTCCTGTGTCATTGGGTCACCACCAGAGAATGTCAAACCTTCGACATAATCTCTTTCTAACCAATTTGAAAGCTTTGAATAAATCTCTTCTTTGTTTTCTTTGAAAATTGTTCCTTGTTCAAAATCCCAAGTCCATTGGTTATGGCAACCTGGACAATGGTTAGTGCAACCAGCCACCCACAGAGTCACACGAATCCCATTGCCATTGTTTATGTCTGGTGCGGTTATGTCTAATATTCTAAGCATTAATTATAATCTTTTATGTATTTTTTATTCAATTCTTTAATATTATCAATATTTTCGCAAATTCTATCTGCTAATTTATTAATATCAGGATCAGTAGTTAAAAGTAAATCATAACATATTTCATAAACAGATGGAATTATAATTTTAAAATTTCCTCGATTTGTATTTGGTGCAATATATAAATGTTCATCAATAAATATGTTTTTTTCTTTTAATAATTTGAATACTTTTCCAAATATTTTTGATAATGTTCTTAATGAATTATTTTGTTTTACATGCAAATCTTCAAAATATTTAGGAATATCTTTAATATAGTTTTTATACCAACAATATCTCCAATTAGTATTTTTTATTTTACAAATAGTTTTTTCTTGTTTTTGTGTTTTTGACAATTTTTCTTTTTGTGATTTTGATAATGGTCCTCTTCCCCATTCATATATTGATAAATCTATATCTGGATCACCGACAAACCACTTACGGTGTTCTCCTGTAAGTTTATTATAATAATGTTTTGAACCTTTATTTTTTTCACCACATTTTTTGTTTATTTCTGAATTTTGCATAGCTAATTTAGTTTTTTCAGAAATATTTCTGCATTGTTCTTTAGTTCTTTTTGCTCCAATTGATAATTTCAAAAAGTGTTTTTTGCAATACTCATATTCTCTTGATGTTATATTTATTATTTCTCCATTTAAAATAGATTTTATTCTTCTTAATTGCTCTCCATCTATTCTAAAATATTCATCATTTTGTAAATGTTTTATTGCACCTACAGTCATTATTGTCATCATCCAAAATGCATATGCTAAACTTCTGTTTTCTGGATATATTTCACACAACAATTTATGACATATATAATGTTCTTTTAATGTTAGTTTTACTAAATTAGTTTCTTCATTTGTTCCATTTAAGCATTGTGGCACAATGTGGTGAACTTCATAATATGTTTTATCATCTATAGTTCTTGATTTAGCTTTATCTATTATTTTATCATATATTTTTGTATAGTTCATGTGTTACTGGTTAATCCTGTTATTCTTCCATTTTATTAAAAATAAATAAAATTCTGAAATGTTAAAAACAAATCAGAATTTTATTGTATTAATTTTTAATATGTTTTACTCTATCTAAAAACTCAACCTGCTTACCTTTATTGAAATGTTTGTATGTTGTGCTTAAATAACCACAAACTCTTCCTAATTTATCTATTTCTTCACAACCACATTTTGGGCATTTTTTAGTTTCTGAATCCCATATTCTTTCACCACAATTGTGGCATTGACTAATTACAATGTTTATTCCCATATATGGAATATCGTGTTCCATAGCGTAATCTACTATTTTTTCTATAGCATCAATATTGTAATAGCAATTATTATTGATTTCGACATAAGTGATACAACCAGCATTTGATAATCCTGTCAATTGAGATTCAATGTCAATTTTCTCAAATGGATCACATTTATGATATACTGGCACATGGATAGAATTTGTGAAATATTCTTTATATTCCTTTTCTCCATTTTCATTAATAAAATATGTAACTCCTTCTAAATCGAATTCTGGAAACATTTTACAGAATTTTTTAAATGAAGTATAGCATAGATTTTCAGCAGGAGTGTAGTAGACACCAAAGTTGAGTTTATATTCTTGTTTGAATTCACCACATCTTACATTGAACATCTTCTCAATTTCTTTAGCATATTTCATACCTTCTTCTGTTGTATGGTCAAAGCCAAACAAAATGTATAAAGTCTCACTCATACCGAGTTGTCCAATGACTAATGTGCCATGCTTCAAAGCTGAAATGATACCCTCTTCTTCATGATATCCAGCCATAGCATGGTTTTCATACATGAATCTTGCAGATTTTGGTGATTGTGAGCAAATGTGGTTGAAACGTTCAAGAAGCATATCCTTTGCTTCATGTATCTTTTTATCTAACAAGTTCATGAATTCACGGAATACCATTTCGCGTTTTGCTTCATCTGTTAAGTCAGTGTTCTCAAACTTCTTGTTGAGCTTTCTCATAACCATTGCTGCTAATGTAGGCATAATGATAGTAGTTGGGCAAATGTTTCCACGACCATCTTTTTGTACACCAGAGAACACATCATCAATTTTGTCAAACTCTTTGTTAAGTGCATGCTGGACATTAGCTTTGAAGTTGTCTAAAGCGTTGACATCTAAACCATTAACTGTTCTGCACATATTATCTGATGTTACCATCAGTACTGACTATATCTTCTACTTACCAAGTAGTCTTCCGCTTCGAACTAGTGCTTATCTCTAGTCCTACTCCCTTACATTCATCAGGGATAGTCGATACACTTCTTTATAATTTAACTATTCGATATTGAGCATCATAAATGCATTCATTGTTTTCAAATTTAAGATATCCTTTATGAATTCCTAAATAAGAATTCAATTTGCTTAAACTATTGAATGTTTGTTCTTCATTAGTTTCTAAATCAATAAGTTTTACTTTCGTTCCTTTATTTAATGACATATCATATTTTTCAGGCAAATTTGTATTGAATTCATTTTCTTCATAAGCAAACACCCATTTACATCTCCATAAACAAATTGCTTTATTTTCACAATGTTTCATAAATGTAGTCTTTTGTTTATGATTAAAATGTCTACATGCATCTGTTAAACAATCAAAATGAATTATTTCATTTGTCTCAACATTTAAAGCTTTTATTTGTTTTGAAAGTCCATTATTTTTTCCTTTATTGGCTTTACTAATTTTTTCTTTAATAAGTCTCATTTCATCTTCAGATTTGCATAAATAGGTATTCCCACCGTCTCCGCCCGGTGTCAAATTATATCCTTTATTATGGTCTGTTGAATCATAAAACTTAATCCAATAAATTTCTTTTTGATTTAGTTCTTTTAATGATGATGCTTCATCAATTTGTTCAACTACAAAATTTTCAGAACCATATTTGCTTATAGCTCTTCCAATATAACTTTTACTATTTATATTTGCTTCTTTAATATGTCTATTGAATCTATCATATATAGACTTATTGTACACTTGGCCAATATAAACTTTGTTATTGATTTTATTTGTAATTTTGTATATGAACATATAATTAAATTATAAATTTAGCACGGTCTCATCCTTAAAATTAGAACAGTATTTATTTTAGGACCTAACCGTTAGCCTGATTTCTCAGACACCCATTAAGCATGGTTCAAAAGATTTTATATGAGCTGCATATTTCACTTACCCATGGTTGAAAAATATTCAATCGGTCTTTCTTCTAAACTAACTTTTATTTTCTTCATATAATTAAATAGTTATTTTTCTTCAATATCTTCAATTTCTAATCCAAGTTTATAAGCAATTTCAGGATTAGTTTCAATGACTTCCATAAGTTTTTTATAGTCTGATTTTGAAAGTGAGTCAATATATTCTTGCTTCATCTTCCTATCCATTTTGAACCAATTGACTTGGTTAGACCAGTCACAGTTAGCATAGTTAGGGTAGATACGTTTTGTTGTTGACTCTAAAGCTAATCTCTTCAAGTCATAGTTTGGAGTGCCAGGTTTGTCATTCACACCCTTCTTGTATTGGAATATTCCACATGGGAAAATAGAAGTCACACCATTCTTTCCCAAACCTTCCATGCAAACCTTCAAAAGTTCTTGAGTAATCATTCTTCCTTCAGGTAAAGTACACGTACCATAGTTGATTGAGGTGAATGGAAGTTGGCCTCCCGAACGTGATTGCAAAGTGTTTAGGTTATGGTAGAAACCTTCACATGCTTGGTGAGCTTCTCTCTCAACTAAGTCAATAGCATATTGCCATGCACGTTCATATTTCTTGTATCTTTCATCAAAAACTGAAATCTTCTTTATTGCATCATTTGTAATGTTCTTAATGTTTTCACTATGTACCATGTATGCAACAAACTCATAAATTTCATCAACTGTCAAACATTCAATATATTTAAGACCATCTTTGAAGTGTTTCATAAATGAAATCCTGACATAAGGGACTAATGTCCAGTCAATATGTGTTGATGAGACTCCACCAAATTGTTGTAATGATTGCAACTGGAATATGACAGCCATAAGTTGGAATGCTGTATTGATTGAACTTGCAGGACGAACATCAGTTTGACGTGTCTTAAATCCATTTGCGAGCAACACATCATACATAATGCTTAAGCAATTATGGTCACCAATCTCCCAATGATCTAAGTCATGAATGTACACAATGTTGTCTTCATGATTCTTTCTACCCACCTTTGACATGTGCTTCAGTGCAGCATCCTTTGCTACAACACTTGAAGCTTCACCCAAACGACCAGTGAATGATGCTTCATCTAAGTTAGCATTTTGGTTTTGTACATTAGTCGCAGAAAGTTTGTCTTTGATTTGTTTCATTACCTCTGACTTCTGTTCACGAATCTCTTCATGTTTACGTCTATAGTTAATGAATGCCTCTACTACTTCATATTTGTTACGTTTGATAAGTTCTTTTTGGATAGTATTCTGAATCTCTTCAATGGGAGTACCATCTCCATTGTTGGCAATTACGACCTTTTCAACTGATTCTTTTACTTGTTCTAAAAATTTGTCTGGAACATCTTGATTAACACTATCAAAAGCTTTTGTTACAGCATCGGCAATTTTCATAAAATCATACTCTTGGGGAGTACCATCTCTTTTGATTACCTTCATAAAATCGAATATATATAATTTTTTTATATAATGTATTAATATAGATTAATATAGTATTCTGGTATAATGAAAATCCATATTAATATAATATAAAAATAACGAAAAATAGTTATTAAAATAAAACACAAGTTATTGATTATAAATAACTTGTGCTAGAAATTTCATAATGATTTGGTTGTCAATATTGGAAATTTTTGAACAATTTTATTAACACTTTCTAAGCTTTCACATATATCTTTGTTGTGTCAAAAAGGTCTTCAAATTCAGTCTGTTCAACCCAAGATCCATTTACTTTTTTGTATACTGCAGACACTTGAACAAATGAACCATTCACTTTAAGGTGTAACAATTGGTTTGGACTGCATTCTACAACAATGTTATGAGTAGCTTGTATATTAGATATTAAATATGTGTAATTAACTACAGTAATTTGTTCATTATTCTTTGTTATAGTTCTTTCAGATCTTTTAACTGATGTCGATACATCAACATTATTATCGTATAACTTAATGCCATAATTTATATTGTCAGGAACAATAGTGATAAAATACTCATCACCTGGAAGTTGGACTATTGAACCATTAGGATATAATTTGCAATTTGTTCCTGAAGAATTGACAAAATAATATGTCACATTGCCAAATATGAACACTAATGAATGATTGGCAGACATTTGACTTATTGTATATTCATAATATTCAGCGGTTGAAGTGCCAATAGGAGTTATTGAATCAATTTTCCATTGTAATGTATCATTGTTATCATCAGCACCCTGGTCTTTAGCATATTTTACATCTATGAAATGTGTTCCTGAAGCGACTTCATATATAAGTGTTTGTTCAGCTGATGTATTAGCTGATGAGGTATTTAAACGTATTTGTTCATTTCCTGCATCTGTTGTTGTGTCTCCACCACTTGATGAAGAGTTCCATGCAGATGTGCTTAATGCGGTATCAACTTTTGAAAACACACCAAAATCATATCCCTCTTCAGCATAGTTTATGTATTTTATTGTAACAAGACATGCTGTTGGCAGATCTAAATTTATTCTTGCTAAAGCTGTTGAACTTGATTGTCCTGCATTTCCAGACACATAATAACCTGTATTGTTGTTCAATGTGAATCCATAACCAGCACCTGTAACTTGTGTTGTTACAGTATATGATGGCTGTGTTCCAGCATGATAGACAAGTTGTCCAGATATGTCAGTTCCATTGTCAGTAGCTAATGTAAGAGTAGGATCTGATGGATATATCAATATTGTTTGTGCAGTTCCTCTAATCACTCTTGTTGTTCCTTTTCCAGGATCTGTTGTAGCATTAATGCTTGATACAGTCAAATAATGATACTCATACTGAGGATCTTCTTCTTCAGGTATAAATATCTCTGAAACAACAATTGTATGATCTTGGGTTACATTTGACAATGAATATTGATAATATTCGCCTGCGGGTGTTATATAATTTACTGTTAAAGTAGCTCCCCAAAAACTAAATGATCCAGCAGTTGTTGTGTTTGAATTACTACGAGTAACAATATATCTTATATTTACATCATTCAATTCATTTCTTGTCCATGATGTTCCGCCATTTACTGTATGTGTTGATGCAGTTCCTCCTGTTCCAGTGACTGAAATAGATGAACCTTTTGCAGTATTTCCAGAATACAATTGAGCAATATGTGTTGAAAATACACTTGTATTATTATAATATGCTGCTTTTACTTCGCAAGTTACTGAAGTTATTGTTGCATTCAATGGTATAGAAGAAACATCAAACTTATATACTAATTGTGAAGTTGCTCCACTTCCTGTATTTGAGAATACACAAGCACGAGTTGTTGAAGATGATCCAGTAGCACCATTTGCAGGAACATTATCTGCATATACACCATTTGTTGCGTCATTTGTTCCACTATCATTATAATCATAATCATAAGAAGAATTTGCAGAATCATATATAGATGCATCTATAGTTGCAGAAGTTGATGTACTTTGGCTTTGTTGTATTATAAGATCTTCTGTTACATCTTCATTATTGTCTGTGACAATAATCAAATCTATATCTTCAGCAGTTATAGCTAAATTAAAATTGTTGCCTTCTCTAATGCTAGAAACACCACTTGGACTTATTTGAGCATTTTCAGTATTGCATAAACATGTTATTTCATATAATGGCTTTTCAATAACTAATATAGAATGACTAGCTTGAATATTTGTCAATGTATAAGTATATGTTGTACTTGATCCAGAGAAACTTGATGTTATATTTGTTTCATTATCTAACATTACAATTATAACTGAAATATCAGTAGTAGTTAAAGTCAATGTTACATTTTCAATATGACCAACATATACTTTAGTTTTAGATGCAGTTATTGTTGCTCCATTATACCAGCTTCTTGCAGTTATTTCATAAAATGAAGCTTCTTCAACAAGTATTGTATGTGCTTCTTGTATATTAGATATTGTGTATGTGAATGTTCCATTTGATCCAGAGAATTGTGATGTCACATTCACATTGTTATCTGTTACAACAACCATATACATTGCATTAACAGATAGTGTTAATGTCTTTGATGTTCCTTCAGGAACTAATGATGAAGCTGGAGATATTATTGCTTCCTCAAATGAAGATGACGCTGTTATTTGATATTTTGTAGAATTATCCTCAGTAATTGTTATTGTATGATCAGCAGAAACATTAGAAATTGTATATACATAATATGTACCAGTCAATGGAGTTGTGTATACAACATAACATGTTGCACCATTTATAGCACCACCATAATAACCAAGTCTACATTTCAATTGCATATTCGCTAATTGAGAAATAGTTGGCAATGTTGTCGCTTCAATAGTCTGAGTTGAATTGCTTGTACCAATAGATTTAAAATTTAATTCTGCACTTAATTCAGTACTTCCAGATACAAGTTGGACACACATATACTCGCTGTTTTGAGATGTACTTTCAGCATGTCCATTAACTTGGCAATATACTCTAGTTATTGTTGCATTAGATGGTATGTCAGTAAAACTTAAGTCATAATGAAATACTGCAATAGTTGAAGATCCACCAGAATAATAGTTTGATGTTGTTGTTGAACTATCTACACCTTTACCAACTAATCCTTGAAAGAATGATGCACCAGAGCCATTGAATGAACCACTATCTAAAGTATATTCACCAAGAACTCTATCTACAGTTCCACCAGATGAAGGTTGAGTCTCAACTAATGAAGATGTTACATCAGTATTATTATCTTTTACAATTATTGCATCAACACTATTAGTATATATAGCTAATTCATAGTCATCACCAGATGCAACCCATGTTTGTCCAGAAGGATCAATAGAGCTTACTAAATTTGTTGATGAAGATGCATTTATTTCATATTCAGTGCCCTGAATGGAATACGTTATCGATAAAGTTGCACCATAAAAACGAATGCTTCCTGAACTATTAGAACTTGCTCTTTGACCATTAATCCTTAATCTTATATTACTTAAGTCAGATATTGTCCATGTTCCTGCATTTGCATTTGTAATATTATAAACAGTTGCTGTGGTAGTTAATGATGTTGATGTGGCAGATCCTTTTGCTGTTGTATTGTTATATAATTGTATTGATGCATTTGAAACACGATTATTCTGATTTGCGCGTTCTCTTACTGAACAAGTTACACTTGTAATTGTTGCATTTGAAGGTATGTCTGAAATAGAAAATGTAAAATATATATATCCAGCTGTTGTAGAACTTACGCTCACTGTCGCATAATTTGTTGTCCAATCTGAACCATGATACCCTTGTGAGGCACTGCTTATGGTCATATTGGTTTCACCAGTATATCCTGTTGGATTAAAAGTTAATGTATCAGATATATTAATTGGCCTACTCATTAGAATTCTCTATATAATTGTTTTACATTTGTAAATAGATGTCACCATTATTTCCTTGTGAGTTGCTTGGTGCATCATTTCCACTATATATCATAGCTGGAGATATCCAAACTAATTGTCCAGAACTGTTCACTGAAAGCACCTTGCCAGAGTCACTTGATGAATATGCAGGAAGCTCATTCGGTATGTTTATTGTCTTGTTAGATGAAGCATTTGTTGTGAATGAATTAACTGTTGTCCCGCCTTTTTGTATAGTTATAGTTGAGTTGTTTGCTGCTGAAGGTATTGTGATAGTCTTCTTAGTAGGAGTCAATGTAAGGTCACCACTTGTTGCTGTAGTAGTGCCTGTAAGAGACTCAATGAAAGTTATGCTATTTCCATTATTTGCAGTTGTTGTTCCTGTTGCTATAGTCAGTTTGTGTTGAGCATGCTCTGTTAGTGTACCTGTGTTCTTTGTGAATCCCCAACCACTCACTATTGACTCTGTAACCTCAGCTGGAATAGTTGGCTTATTCAATATATATGATGGAGATGTGTCATCAGTCTCACTCCAATCAGATTTGTTTTCACCAATGAAATATGTTATTATCTCTTTTAGTCTAGATGCATACATTAATCTTGCATATGATGCCGTACCTGTCTTTCCTTCGTCAACAGTCATTACAGAATATGTACTATTCACATTCATATCCAAACCAGCAATAAGCCAATAAGTTCCTGTATATATAAATGGTAATATCGCATTTGCAGCGATTTCTTTAGCTAATGTTAAGTTATTAATTGCTGCATTACCACCACTACTTGTAGATGATCCATACATCTTTTTTATATTCTTTTCAGATTCTGTAATGTCATTTATCTTAAGTTTTAGGTCTGCTACAGCTCCAGTATTAGTATTAGTGAACTTAACAAGCATTATTACACCTTCAACTAAGTCATCAGCAGTAAAATCAGTGCATGTGACAACTTTTGTTGTAGTTGCTGCTGCCGTGTCACAAGTTCCATAAAATATCTTTGAGTTGCCAACTGGTGGCTTATTCAATATGTATGAGGTTTCTGTGCTGTCATCTTCTTCCCAATCTGATTGGACACTTTCTCCTCCTCCACCAGAACCACTAACCCATGGCACATTTACAGCAAGTTCTCCTGAACTTGTCATTCCTATTGGATATACTTTATTGCCATTATTTATTGTGAGTGTTGTGTTCGTGCCAAGTTTAGCATATCCATAGTCTGTTGTTGTCATTGGACCACTTACATAACCTTGTGCAGAAAGCTCATCTTTTGACACTTTTGAATTCACAACATCTTGTAATGGAATGCTGCTATTATAGTTTGCACCATCAAATCCACCAACACCATCTAAATAAGAGCTGCCGTCTTTAAGTATAGAAAATGCATTTCTTTTATTATAATTATTTTCACCTACTCCTACAGTAAATATATCTTCTATGTCATGTGAATAATAGTTGTATGATCCACATACGTGTGATATGTTATGGTAAGCTACTGTATATACACCCTCTGAATGAGAATATGCACCTAATGCCATTGTCTTATATCCTTCTGAATGAGATGCATCACCTATAGCACCAAATGACACAACACATATATCATAGTCGTTATCTACATAATGCTCATCAATACCAAATGATTGATCAATATCAAAATAATATTCTTTAATTCCAGAATTATAAACATTTGTTATCCTTCTACATAATACATAATTATAGATTTTAGCATAAAACACTATATATATTGGAATGCCATTATTAGTAAATTCATCAAAAATTGGCTTTAATATGTTATAATCAAATAGATTGATTTCAAATGTTGTTGAAACTGCAATTTTGTTACTAATTTTACTACCCAATACACACAAACAATCAACAAACCCTTCAGAATGAGAGTTTGCACCATAAGCAAAACTTTTATTTTGTGCAAATGATGACTCACCCATTGCAAATATTGAACCATTTTGTTGCACTGAATTGTTTTGTATGCTTGCATTACCATCAAAACAAAATTCATCACCATTAAAATAATGATATAATTGTGGCCTATTATATATATAAGAATTTTGTCTACTATCACTTGTAGACCAATCGCCTTTTACATTACTTACTAAACCATTCCATGTGAATATATTACTTTTCGTTATATTCTTAACATATGCAGGTACTGTTGGATCAGTCTCTGATTGAAGATAAGAAGCTTCATTCAAAACAGTTTCTAAATCATCAAGAGACAGTTTTTCATTTTCAATATTCTCTATTACACTTTGTAAAGATTCACCTTTATCAATGTCATAACCATTATACTCTCCAATTTCATATAAATAAATTTGACCATTTTCTTCTACCTCAAGTGCATTTTTTCTATGCTCATCATCAGATCCGATTCCTATAGAAAATATTGAGTTAAAATTATTGAACTCTCCACTTGTAGCACGTGGATAGTTATATTGTCCAAATGCTGCAGAATATGCTGTCAATGCAATTGTTCCATGACCACTTGCTATTGAACCAATTCCATATGCTAATGGACCATCAACTATATATATTGGATAATCGAAGTCGCTACGCACCAATTCATTTAATGATTCATATTCTACTGTCCAATCACCATTTCTACCTTGCACTGATTCAACTACTTTTATGACTTTATTGTTTTTAGAAAACCATAAATATTTGCCATCAATATAATTGAAATTGTTTGAAATTGAAATTGCGCTTAAACCATAATGCACAAATTCATAATGTGTACTCTTTCCTTTCGTGCTTGGTTCAATAAGTGTGGACACAGTTGCATTTGTGAAAGTTACTTGTTCATAATATCCGGTGCCAATGCTTACTGAGTCAGCACTTGATGCTATTGTCATATATCCACTTGCTGTAGAATAATTGCCATAACTGATGCAATTGTCACCATTCACAATTGCGGCACGTTTTCCTGCATCATAATAATGAACGATATCGTAAGTGGTGTTCCAATTTCCTACATCAATATTATATTGGTCTAATGTGTCATTATCAGGTAAAAAACTAATTTCATATGATAGGTCATCATAAAACAAAAATTCACTTTGTTGTATGGTGTTGGTACGCCCATAATTAATTAAATAATTTGATACATATTTAATTGATGCTCCTTCTTCATAGTTCTTATAAAAATATTCATTTGCAAACTTTACAACACATTTGTCAGACTGTATAAGATTATATTGCGCCTGTGTTAATGTTCCTGAATCACTTTCTAATTCAAGAACTTCTAATCCTGATATATATGCAGCTTGCTGCAATTGTGTAGTAGACACATATGCAGCTTGCTGCAATTGTGTAGCAGTCACATAACTTTGTGCTGACAACTCATCTTTAGAGACTTTATTTTGCAAAGCTGTATATACACCACCACTTGTAATATAGTTTTCACTACCGGCTGTTGGTGTGGTGTCTATCTCATCAGGAACCAAGTACAATTCATTCTCACTTGGATTCTCAATTTGGTCATATTGAGCTTTTGTCAATCTATTGATAATTAAACTGTTTACTATTGTATCTGTTGTTGGCATATTAATATTCGTATTTTATTGTTAGTGTTGCTCCATAAAAATATAAGTCGCCGGTGTTAGAATGTTCCTTAATCCTTACATCCGAAAGTTGTGATTTCGTCCATTGCGACAAATCAAATGTTAGTGTAATTGTGTCTGTTTGTGTTGTCTGTTGGGTTTTATATGTTGTCCCAGAATAAATCTGTACATTTCTTCCGGCTCCAAAAATCCTTACCTTTACTTTTAAAGTGACAGATATTATTGTTATGTCATTTAGAAGTTCAGCTGTATCAAACAAAAACACAACTTCTCTATTTCCAGATTCTGCTGTTATTGTTGCATAATTTGTTGATGTGTATGGTGTATAAGCATTTTGTTCATTGTTTAATGTTCCAATAACACCCGTAAATGAGCTTGGATATATTTCGAAACACCTTTCATGTCTTATTGGGAAGTTCATTAAAGTGTTTTGACTAATTGCTCTATATTTCGTATTTCCAATATATAATGCCATATTACCACTGTCTGAATATTATTGTAGGAATTTCTGGTTTGTTGTTTATGTATGCTTGGCTTGTTGAGTCAGAAACATTCCAATCACCTTGCACATTAGAGACTTTATTGTTCCAATTTGTTATATCTGTTGATGTTATTCCATGTGCAGCAGATGCGGTAAATATTGGATCAGATTCTGATTGCAAATATGCCTGTGCTGACAACTCGACTTTAGAGACTTTAGTTCCAATTTGTGTAGCTACTGTAGTAGCAAAGTTTGCATCATTTCCTAAAGCAGTAGCTAACTCATTCAATGTGTCTAATGTGTCTGGAGCAGAATTGACTAAATCAGCAATAGCATTATCAACATATTGTTCAGTAGCAAAACCATTTATGACATCTTGTAAAGAATCAGCATCATTTATGTTTGCACCATCATAATTTCCAACATTATATGCATATATGTAACCATTACTTAGTATTTCAAATGCATTTCGATAAAATATTTGACCATAATCATCAACATATCCTATTCCAACCGAATGCATAGTATAATAATTATCATAATCGATTTGAGCATGAGAAACATTATATTGTCCTTCTGCATGTTCACAAACATTATAAGCCATTGTTGAAAAACCTTCAACATGAGAACATTTACCAAATGCTCCATGCAAATAATCAATATCTAATGATGATATGACAACATTATTATCTTGATCTAATGTATCATCTAATGTAATTGAATATCTTCTTCCTACAAAACCTTTATCAATGATTTTTCTTGTTATGCCATTATAAGTTATATTAGCTCCAATATGAAATTGGTAAGGAAATTTATTTGCAACATATTTTTTTGAACCAGCATCACCAGTGATATCTAATCCATCTAAATGTTCAGTTATAAAAAATCCACCACCTTCTGCATGTGATTGTCCACCCGCTGCCACATTATATTGTCCTTCTGCATGAGAATTAATTCCTTGACTAAAATTATAGTTTCCTTCTACATGAGAATTACTACCGTGCGATATATTTTCTAGTCCTTCTGCATGAGAAGTATTGCCACGTGATATATTTTCACATCCTTCTGCATGAGAAGCATTGCCTTCTGATATATTTTCTAATCCTTCTGTATGAGAATTATTGCCACGTGACATATTTTCATACCCTTCTGCATGAGAATAATCACCTAATGCTGATGTAACACCACCTTCAGAATGTGATGATGTTCCAAATGACATGCCACCAAGAATGACAACAACATTTTCATATTCAATATCTGATTCATTATTTAATGCATCATTGACTTGAAAATTATATTTATCTATAATAGTTTTTATTGGGTAAAATTCATCATTATATATGATTGTCTGTCCTTCATGCAAATTATGTTCATATAATTGAAATCCTGTTTGTGTTGATGCATATGTTGTAATCGTTGTAGATCCTGTTTCAACATATATATATGCATTAGTTGTTTCACCGTCTCCTGTAGCTATAGAATTGTCACCAACTGAATAAACAGTATTTCCAATTGCCATAGATTCATTTCCTATAGCAATAGCATCAAGTGTACTTATTGGATAATCTGTAGCTATAGAAGTTACATTATTGTCAGTATAATACCACGGTTTATTTTGTATGAATGCTGGAGATTCATTATCTTCTTCATACCAATCAGCTTGGTTTTTTGACATCCAATATGAGATTGCATCTTTAAGAATTGCAGGAGATATTAACCCATTTGTATTAGACTCACCATTTTCATAATCTGATTGAGTCATACTATAATATGTATTAGAGGTATCGCTATTTGCTAAAAACCAATAATCACCAGTAAATATAAAACAACAAGCACCACCAATTTGATATTTTGTTCCATTATTAAAAGTATCAGCCATAGTGGATCCTCCATTTCCAATTAATCCAATTGTACTTTTCCTTATAACATATCGAGTTGCAGAAATATCATTTATTTTCAGATAGGGTGTCAGATTTGTGTTTCTATTAGCAAAATTTACAATAATCATAACGCCATCAACAAGATCATTTGCAGTAAAAGCTGGACAAGTCACAACTTTTGTAGCCTCACTTCCAGTAGTATTGCAAGTGCCATAGAATATCTTTGAATTTCCAGTTTCTGGGATGTTAAGGTTTGCATAGAACTTTTTCAATGAATCGATGGTAAAATCTCTTATTGATGTTTTGTCATTCATATTTGTTTTTTCTATTATTTTTAAAATGTAGCGATGTACTATCGTTATATATATGAGGATAACATCCTCTTTAACCTGCTAAGATGTATATCTAGTAGGTTATTTTTTTATAGTTTAATATAAATTTCATCAGTATATGCATCATATATTGTATTTATTCTTATTAATGTAGATATTATTTTATTGTTTTTTGTCAAACATAAAAAATTATGTTTATTTTTTAGTATTTCCCATAAATTTATACTTTCTAATTGATTGTTTACTCTATTGAAAAATCCACTTGATGTATTTACACAATAATCTATAAAATTATCATAACTTATATTTCCTACATTATCGTAACCGGTTATTTTATAATAGTCATATCCATTTAATAAAAAATCTGCAGATCCTGGATCTACAAATTCAATATTGAATAATGGAGTACGTCTATCATTAGTTGGTTCATCAGTATATTCCATTGCACGCAATGGTCCATAAATCTCATGAAATGATTTTGTTTTATATGATTTTTGTGAATTACCAGAATAACTTCTTCTATTTTTTGTAGTTGAATATCTATAAAGTTTTATTTGTGTATCTGATACATCAAACCCTGATGGTACACCAATGTACAAAAGTTTTGGATTGTTTTCTAAAGTTGAATCATAAAAATTATATCCTCTTATTTGCAAAAGTCCGCCACTAAAATTGTCTGTTGATTCATTAGAATTTCCACCATTTCCTCCTCCACTATTGCTTCCATCACCACCATTTTCAAATATGCTTGACACTTCAGCATTTGTCAAATATGACAAGTCTTCATTCATGCCATATATGTTTCCTCTTGTTGCAATATTTCCACTTGAACCCAAAAATGTTATCCTATTCTCAAACTCTTGTTGATTCTCTATAAAAGAGTTTATGTCAGAATCATTTACATATGTGAACAAACTATTCATTCATTATAACCCATTATAATTTTCAATATATTAAAAATAATTTTAAGAGATTGTTGTTGTATAGATTGTTGAAGCTGAAATTTTAGTAGCTTTTACACAAATAGGTGTTGTGTCTATTACTCTTGTTGTGGTTACCATTACTTTATTGTCTTGAATTTCTTTATTATACCAAAAACCAACTATATCGGCTGCCAAATGAAAATAGGTATATGAGTTTTTATATCCATAAATTTCAATACCACTATAAGAATATGGTGTAAGTGTTCTTTCTTCTACAACAAGTTTATAGTCATCACTACTGTGGTCCCAAGATACATTTGTGATGTCTGGGTTCGTTAAAGCATTAATGTTTGGCAATATTTCTTGACCACTATATGCAGTAATAGTGCTATTTGGGCCAAAACCATCAAACCTTAATCGTACTGCTGGGTGTGTTTCTGATACAGCATTTAAACTTTTTATTATGCCAAATGGTCCAAAATTTGCTAAAGTAGCATGTGCCCCATCTGTATGTTTAGATATAGTTATTTTTTGGCCAATACGCGTATTAGCATAACTGATATGGATTTTATCTAGTGAACTTAAAGTAGGAATGTTTGTATCTGGTGTATATTTTTTTAAGTTTGACAAAGCATTGTTTTGCCATGCCTTATTTCCATTTGTAGTGCCATAATTTTGATTAGGAACTGCTATTAAAAACATATTTGTGATATATGAAACACCAATAGTAGTTTGTGTTATACCAGCATTATAAACACCATTATTCTGAGAATCTACATAATAACTAGAATTGAAAGTTTCTGGATTATTGAAATGGTTTTGTGTGTTTGTTGGATTTTCTACATTCAACAAAATTCTTTGACTATTTGGTTCTAATTTAATTCCATTATAATATAATTCCAAACTATAAACATCATTACCACTGCTACTAACAGTTGTATTTACAGTCATTCCTGTCCCTAATGATTCAACTTGTCTTCTTAATATTTGACAATCTCCATAATTGTATGCAAATGGATAATAAGTTGTGCCAAATGTTGTTTTTAGACTATTTAATGCTGGTGTGTTGAGATCTATTCTAGCAGAATAAATAGCATCACTTGGAAATGAATTTGTGTAATATTCAACTCCATTTGGCCAAATGTAACGCAATCTAGAATCTCTTATATGTATTTCAGAACCCACAATATATCCATAATTAGAGTTTGTTTGTGAAGTTGGAATATATCTTGGGACTGTTATTTCTTGTTCAGAGCCATTTGCACCAACTTTATATGTAATTCTTAATGCATCTTTGACTAAATATACCTTTTCATATGATGTGCCATCTGCTAAAGGGCTTAATATGCCAATGCTGTTGTTGTCAACATGTATTGTTAGAAGTTTTTGATCAGATGAATGTCCAACCAAACTATGTGGTTCTATATTTATTATTGGTGGAAATATTTGTGTTGATCCTTTAAAGACTGCGTTAACAGGGTTTTGATTTCCAACATATAATGTGCCTGTATGCTTAACTATTCTTTGTTCTGTTTCACCATCATCTAATTCTATCATTGCGGCATCTGTCACATGTGCCAATGGCTCATATGTGTTTAGTTCACTTGCTGACAAAAGTTCCCTTTTGATACGTTTATGTGGTTTATGTTCTAATCCTATTTCTCCTATTCCTGGCATATATCGCAATTGTTATAATTGTTTAAAAATAAAAAATCCTACAATATCATTGCAGGATTTTGACAATTGTGTTCAGCAAAATTTTGTTTTGTTAAGCAGTTATTTTGCTATGTATTTTCTATAGTATTTCTTAATGCCTTCAATGTGAATCTTCACAATGTCTTGTTTGCCTTCATCACTCAAAAGGTATTCAACATCTTCTTTGTTGTCTTGGAAGAAGTTTTCTGTCAATACTGAAGGGTATGGAGTGTTGTACACTACTGTGAAGTTGCTTTCCCAGTCTTCATCACCATCTGATTTGTCTTTTCTGATTTGGATGTGTTTTGGATCTAACACTTCATGTGCAGCTTCATACAAACAGTCAGCTAATGGGTCGCTATTGTTTTTGCCCTTGTCAGTCCAGCCACTCCATCCACGAGCACTGTACCAAACACCATTCTTTGCTGCATTACAATGCACTGAGATGAATATTGCAGTTTTTCCATTTGCCTCAGCTTCAATGTTCTTCTTTTTGGCTCTATTTACTCTTGTAGTAAGCTTGACATCTCTTGTTTCCGGAACTACAACATAGACCTCCATGCCAAGTTTTTCAAGTTCAGGTTTGAGCAATGCAACAATCTCTCTTGTGTATGCATACTCTCTAAGTCTTCCATCAGGAGAACGTTTTCCTGAAGTCTCTTCACCATGGCCATTGTCTAACATGACAACAATCTTGTCAAACTTTTCTGGTTTTTGTGCAGCCACTGTTACTTCTGGAAGTTCAATAGGTCCATAAGTTACTGGCTTAGTTGGAAGTGGTTTAGCTGGTTTTGGCTCAAGAGTAGGAACAGGTTCTACGGGTTCTTTTTTCTGTTTTTTGTTCAATATTGACTTGAACAAGTCTAAAAATGATCCTGTCATATATGTTTTTGTTTTATTTGATTAATAATAAAATGCATAAATACACATAACAAAAATGCATAAATGCGCATAATAAAAATGCATATATGACGAAAGAAAGTGACAATCTCACGACTATCACTTTCAATTGGTTAGCTAAATTATTGTTTAAGTTTGGCCTTTTGTTTAGCTAGCTTTTCTTTCTGTTTCTGAAGCTTCTCTTTCTCTTTCAATTTCTTTTCTTTCTCCTTTTGCTTACGGAGTTTCTCTTTTTCTTTTGCAGCCTTTTCTTTCTCTTTTTGCACTTTAGCCTTCTCTTTTTCTTTAATTAGCTTTTCTCTCTCCTTCTTTTTCTTCTCTCTTTCTTTTTCGGCTTTGCTTTTCTCTTTTTCAGCCTGAATCTTAGCCTTTGCTTTTGCTGTCTTTTCTTTGTCTTTCAATTTAGCTAATTTGATTTTTTCGGTATCTTGTTTGAATGTGCCTTCAAATTTAGTCTTGTTAGGGTTGTGGTCTTCCGGAAAGTCTTTCTCAATCTTCTTTCTTAATTCATCCAAGTCCTTAAGGTACATGTCTTGGATTGTTGTGTTCTTAATGTATGCAATCTCTTGTTTGATGTCTTCATTCTCTTTCAAAAGAGCTTCATACTCTTCTTTTGTCAACTTAGAAATGGCAACACTCAATAATGACTCAGGCAAAGAATGTTTCTTCAAGTCTTCTCTGATTTCTGCCTTTGGACGATTGTTGATTTTGATAGTGCCTTCAATGACTAACTTGATGAACTTGCAAAGGTTTGAGTTGTCATTCAATTTCTTCTCTAAGACATTAATCAATAAAGTCTTTCTGTCATTGTACTTCTTAAGACGGAAGTCAACGAAATATTTGATTAAGTCATTTGGTGTCAAGAAGTGCTTCACCTTCTTGTTCTCATCAATCACCCACAAATTGTCAGTTGGGACTTTTTTGATAAGTTTGAACTTGTTGGGCAAACGAGTGTCAATGTTCTCATCACCAAGCTCACTCTTCATCTTTCCACTCTCAAATTGGATGATGTAGTTGATTTGTCCATTCTTTGAATAGTCTTTCCAATCCTTGATGTAGTTGCTCTCAACATACTTGTTAAGCATTGCTTCGAAGTCATTGAAAGTCAAGTCATAAGGAAGGTCAGTAATGTACATCAAATCTTTTGACTTGTTGTAAGACCATTCACCATAGTTCATCCAGTATGTGTCACCATCTTCTGAAGTGACTAATTTCCAATTGTAAGTCTTAATGCCTCTAACATAAGGATGTGGGTATTTTGAAATAGAGCCACTTTTTATGTATTCTGAGCATATATCGATGATGTTTAATGGATTATATGGAATGCAAGAGAATTTGTAGCCAGGTGCCATTCCTATCTGTCCTGATGTGAGGATTACCGGAATGATTGGCAAATAGTACTTAGGCTCAACCATCTGTCCTTCTTCCTCTTCATATTCCAACAAATCCATGTCCGTCTTCCAAATGTCTGTGTATTTAGAATGTCGGACATAAAGGTAACGAGGACTAGCAGCATCTTGGGATCTTAATGAACCATTTTGCCCATCGACAAACAATGGGTTAAGGTTGAAATTGAAGTCTTGCGAAAGAGTGATGATTGTGCTATTCAAAGAACCATCTCCATGCTGGTAGAGGCTATAATTCATTGTCTCTCCAGCAAGGTTTGTCACCTTTTTAGTGTCTCCATTCTTTAGTGAACCTTTGAATGAGGCATGCATAATCTTACGAGCACCGGTCTTAAGACCATCAATCAATGATGGACAAGCACGGTTCTCAATGACATACATTGAGTAGTTGAAATACTCATTGTTCAAAAAGTCACTTATGTTGCGTTTGTTTTTCTCCATTATAATATTTTGGCCACATTTCTAATTCTAAAATAGTAAAGAATTGCAAATAATTCAAATTATTTTATCATTCAATCTCAATATATTTTTTCTTGTTTGTTGACATATATAGTTTCTTTCCAGTCTTTAATGACCATTCTTTAGCTGAGTCATAGTCATTGAACCATTTAGTGTCTCCAAGGATCTTTCCAGATGGGCTTTGTCCTTCTCCAACTCTATAAGTCTTCATAGCAAATCCTCTAATCTTGAATCTTTGTATATCAAATTAGCTAATGCAGTCATATTAGCAGTAAGTTGTCTATCTGCATTTTTGTATTTTTCCCAAATTTCACCATTCAGCATAGTTACAACATAATCTAACCCAAGAAGCTCTATAGATTTTTTCATATAGAACATCTTAAGGTCTTCAACTTCATTTACAAGATTTTCTTTAGATGCATGTTTGTCAACATACTTTTCAATGTATTCTCTTATTTCTTGTTTTGTCTCTTCTAAGCTTTTCATATTGTTGTATTTAAGTTTGTTCAAAAGAAGAAAGTGAATTTTCTATCATTCTTAAGTTCTTGTAATATGTGATTGTTTATCTCATTAGTTATTTCATTAATTGCAGATGTTTCTGTGTCAGACATTATTGCGTTGTACCACTCATCTTTAGGAAGATATGTTTTTCTTAACCAACATAACAACACTTCTTGTGCAGAACAGAAACCATTTGCATTCATACATCCTTTGCAATGGTTTTGTCTTTTGTCTTTTACAAAATCTGATTCATTTGGTCCTACTTTATTCATAATCAATTAGTTGCATAGTTGTTGAAATAGTTTTTGACTAATACGACTGGCGTTCCTTTGTCGCCACTGCCCGATGTAAGGTCCATAAGTGATCCTAACAAATCAACATAACGTCTTGGGGTAGTCCCTTGTGAAGCCATGTTGCCAACTAAGTCACTTTCCTTGTTCTTGATTTCTTCTTTAATAGCTTTCTTAAGTTCTGAACCTGACAAATCTTTGAATTTGTCATCAGCAAAAGCTTTGATTTTGATTTCGTTTGGCCTTCCAACAAGCCCATCAGTAAATGCTGGTGAGACTACTGGGTCTGCAAACTCCCATATTCCTCCAAGAGGGTCTTTAAAGCATCCATCACCATACAACATCACTTCAACTTTCTTACCAGTCTTCTTAAGGATTTCATTTTGTATGTCATATACAAGTTTAGTCGCTTTGACAGCATTTGGAAACAATTTGATTTTCTCTTCAGTAGCTTTGTTTGAACCAAGCAAACCATACTCGCATTTGTCTGCGCATATGTCAGCCAATGTTATGAAGTTGTTCAACCCAGCATATTGTTTCTTTACTTCAACAAAATCATGCAACCCACAATATATGCTTAATGCTGTATCTATGTTTGAATACCAATTCTTATATTCATTCAATGACTTTGTCTGAACGATCTTCGGAACTTTTTCTTCTTTCTCTATTATGTCTATGTAATATTTCTTTATGTTGACACCTGTGAATTGGTTTATCTCTGAAGGATTGCCTACTTCATCAAATTCTGGCATCACAATAGTCACATAACGATTTGACGCACGAGCTAAAGCTTTCAAAATCATAGAGAACCTGTTCCTACTATAGATTGGATTCATTACAATAATTTCATTTGGATTTCCATATTTATTGCGTATCTCTTCAGCAATATCATCAACGGTGACATAGTTTCCTTGTAGACGAGCAACAATAGACTCAGTAATCCCAATGACATCTCTGTCATTCAAATCATATTCTGACATTTTCTCTAAAGAATATCCGCATTTTTGAGTTGGATCATCTACGTTTTCCCATTTTGAATCTATTAATGTTGCATTAAGCACAGCATTAACAATTTCCTTTTTTAAGTTGTCACCCTCTTTCAAAATTGGCAATTTGATGCCAACTGACATAACTCCAGTATTTCTCATTTGAACAATTATAAATTTTGCAAATATAATATAGTAATATGAAATGAAAAAATGCTATCGTTTGATAGCATTTTAGCAAACCCATTCAATTTCTCTTGCTTCTGTCATCAATGGTGGGACTAACTTTTTAAGCATATTGTCAATGACATCTTGTGGCACTATTGCAGCTCTGTTTTTGTTCTGCTTAGACAAAGTGTCATAAGAGCTTTCAACATAGATGATCTTCACATTAGCTCCATAGCTTTCAAACATTTCTATAAGCTGCTCTCTCATCTGTGGAGTCAAATTTGTGGCATTCCATACAAATGGTTCGTGTTTGCGAAGATGATCTTTTGCAAACTCTTTAGCAGCATTTGCTACAGCACCCTGGTTGTCAGTCGCTTTCACTTTGTTCTTCTTACGAATCTCATCTAAAGACACCATTGGGATGCCACCAAGCATTTTCTTTATAGTGTAGTCTTTTCCGACACCTGGAAGTCCGCTCATCATGTACACAGTTCCCCAAGTGCTGTCATATTGATCACTGTCTTTCCACACTGGTTTGCCACTTAAGAACAGTCTTCTTGTGTATTCTGATGGAAAGTTGTAGCAACCTTCATAGCACCCTTCCTCAATTGCAAGCTCTTTGCAGAACTCTATCTTCTCAATAACCTCATCTTGGTCATCACAAACCCTTCCAAGTGTGTCTGCTTTCGCAAGTATGCACAACATCTTGATAGAGAAGTCAGGCATAAGCAAACTGTTTGCTGCTATCCTGTGCATCTTTATTGTTCCAAAAAATCCATCATCATATTCAATAGCATGTGGTGGGAATGAGTGGAATCTTATTAGTGTGCAAATAGTCTCACGCATTTGCATCAACTCTTTTGTGCCACCCATATTGAACTCCTTGAACAACAATTCACGAGCCATTCTGCTTCCGGTTGACGCATGATGTGGAGAATGCCAGTCACCATCTTGGAACACTGTTGTCTTTATTTTGCCAATGTCATGAAGCAATGCAGCAGCATACAATATGTTCTGCTTAGTCTCATCTAACTCTTTGTATTCATCCAAAGATATCAAAGCTTTGCAAACCATTTGTGTATGAGTATGCACATTACCTTCACCATGGTATTTTGGTGATTGTTCTGTATGCTTCATTTGCTCAGCAAACTTCTCATTATATATCCGTTTCAATTCTAATATGTTCATAACAACTCTCCATTCATATTTATCTCATCGTTCATCAAAAAACCAATGTACTCATCTTTTGTCATGATATCATTGAAAGCTTCCGGCATCTCTATCTCTTCTTTCTTGACACCCATATATTCAAGACATTGTCTTGGAGTTATTCTTCCAAACTCAGCATCCAAATGGTGTTTCTCACAAAGTGCAGCACCATTTGATAGTCTATATCCATAGTCTTTCCAAAGATGACGGTTCAATATATGGTGAGCGTCTACTGCATCACAAATGCATCCAGGAACACAACATTTTCCCTTTGTAACTCCAAACACCAATTCTTTGAATTCTTGACGTGTCATCTTATTTAGTTTGTATTTCTACATAGAAACATTCTGTTTCAAATTCAATTCTGAGTAATATTTTTCCATGTTATTGAGTGCGTCTCTGATAAGCTTGTTTGCGCAGCCTTCATAAGTCATCGCTTCTTCAAATTTAAGTACAGTCTCATTTGGATCTTTCATGTTGACAACGGTGCCGTAATAGTTGTTCTCTTTGTTGACTGGATGTGTAGTGTAATCGACTTTCACAAACAGATTATGCACAACTCTAAGCCATTGCATTGCATAGGATACTGTTGGACGACTGAACTTGTTGAGAGAGTTTCCTTTGTTATGATTGGCTTTTTTGCCATCAAATCTCCAATTATTTATGAATCCCTTGAACATACTGACACCAGACTCATACCATTCATAATAGAATTCACAAGGCCAGTCAAAGCCATTCATCTTTAGTAGTTGTGCTACTTCTACAGACACATATTCTTCAGTATTGTTGATCATAATAATAGTTTTTCACCAGCAGATGCTGTCTTGATATGGGTGATAGCCAACTACGGTTTTGTCTTCAACCTTGAAAAAGTTCTTTGATACTTGGTATGCACCGCAAGCATATCTACCACCTGAATGGTCTTTGTAAAGGATTTCATAGACAACCATTAGATGCATTATCTTGTCATTGTCATCAAGATACAATTTAACTCTTAACGGCTTCAATGAGTCCTTGTCATACTTATTGTCAATCTCATCTTTGTGAGAATGTTCAGCTTCTGTAAGAATTTGCAGCTTCTCAAAAACAACTAAATGTTCACAATCATAGAATTCCCCATTGTAAGTGAACCCTGTGCCTTCTTCATTGAAATAGATCTCAATTTCTTTAATGTACATATTATTTGATTTTGGCGTTATTATACTTTATGTATTTCTAATGCAAGTCCCATAGCAATCATACCACGATAGTCGAATTGTTTTTTGTTTAACCAATCAAATACTTTTATAACGCAATACTGTGGTACTTCGGAAAGATAAAACTCAAGTGTTTTGTCATTACCCCAGTCCATTAATTCAAGTTGGTCATACTGCAATTCAGTTATAGTAGCTAACTCATTAAACTCGTCCTCTGTCATACTTGACATTGAACGAAGATAGAGTTTGAAATCTTCATTTTTAGAATATTCAAGAAAATGAGCAAATGTACTGATGTCATTAGGCTTAATAGTGATAATACAACCATCACTTTCTCTATATAATTTAAAACCATATGACAGTCTTGCGTAACTATCTGTAAGTATTAGTTGTTTTTCTTCTCGTGTCATTCAATAAGTTGTTTTAATTACAATACTATATAGAATTTTATATATAAAATTCAATTTCTTTGTAAAAGAAATAGAATCTTTGTATGAAAAATTCAAAAAAAAGAGATGAATCTTTTCAGGTTCATCTCAGAAATATTGTCAAACTTTTTAAAATTATTTCATAAAAACAATTAAACATCTAAAATAAGTTCGTCTTTTAACCAATATAAATGACGTTTTTGCTTTACTATTTTTTCTAAAAAGTCATTTGCTTCATAATAATTCTTACTTCTATATAGTTCAACCCAACTTGTCCACTTACGTTTTTTCTTTCCATTTGAACCTTCAATCAAATCATAATGCTTTTCATATATAATGTAAAATAATGCTATACCTTTCATTTCCACTGAATTTTTTCAACAGGAGCAATGTGCTCCATTTTATCAAACCATGAAACACGAACATCATAAAGCCATTGTATGTCCACATGGCCAATTTTGTTCTTGTCTTTCCAAATGTGTCTATATCCAACTTTTTCCATTATGTTTATCAAGGCTTGCATTCTTTGTCTTCTTCAGTATACACTTTATTGTCTTCAATCTTCACAATCTTGAACACAGTCCCACCAGCATACCAGCCTTGCCCAACTTCAGGCTTCTTCTTCCATTTCTTTGAGTTCTCTGTGAATGTCTTGTCAAGCTTTCCATTCACATAAACTTGATACTCTTTGTTTGATTCTGAAATATAGTTGTTCAAGTGTTTCATTTCTTCTTAGCTTTTATTTCTTCATCAGTCATTGGTCGCCAGTTCTCGAAGTCCCATGTGAAGAAGTCGTGGCAGACAAAGTTCTTGTTCATTATTCGTGTCGCTGAAGTTTTATTGTAGTCTGGACATATTTGTGAAAGCATCTTATGAATGCGTTGCTTCATCTCATCAACATTGTCCTGCATCAGCTCAACACTATAGCAAGTCTTTAGTGCAGTCTTCCAGTCAATCCCATGCTGCAACCTGTTCCAAACAATATAAATCACAAACTGCCCCGAACCTGCGCTCGGTTCCAAGAATGTCTTCTTTGGGTCTGCCCAATCTTCATCACTCACCTTGTCACACATACGCTTGACGATGGAATAGGGAGTGAAGAACTCTTGAGAATTAACTTCCTTAGACTTGCGACGGTCTTTGCGAGTGGCTTCATATCCAGTCAAGTCTAAGTACTTTTCTATGTCAAACTTATTTTCTTGCATCTACTTCATCTATAATCTTTTTACAATAATCAGCGTATTCTTTGCATTTATCTTTAGGACAACCACACACTTCTAATAAGCCTTCATCTGTTTTTACTTTGTCATCAGACCAATCTATAGCAGGAACATATTTATAATTTCTTCTTGTCATTCGTTGATCA
>JAEEGL015169554.1_pt1 | contig 63593 bp, 51 predicted proteins | sample 9134231 | NCBI WGS metagenome assembly JAEEGL01 (sample SAMN16246548, study PRJNA631951) | gut metagenome | biome: gut microbiome; feature: rumen; material: fiber-attached | host: Bos | place: Iran: Karaj | collected 2018-10
CAAAGTGGACACACCTGTTCCCATCCCGAACACAGAAGTTAAGCACTTTTACGCTGATGGTAGTACGTTTGATCGTGCGAGAGTAGGAAGTTGCCGGGCTATTCTCTTTGATTTAAAAGACTGAGTAATCAGTCTTTTTTTTACTTTTTTCTACCATAATCAAATATTTAATGATATAATTTAATAGATTATGTAAGGAGACTATTATAATGAAAGAATTAGATGTTTTTGAAAAATGGCCTTTCAAAGTTCCTAACTTTGATAAAGTAAAGGCTAAAGAAAAAGAATTAATTGAAAATTTTAAAAATGCTTCATCTGAAGAAGAAGCATTAAGAATCGTCAAAACATATTTTAAGGAAACTAGTAAGGTAGATAATGAATTAACTCATATTGGAGTTTTATATTCTATTGATACTAGAGTAAAAAAATATGAAAAAGCAATGGATTTAATTAATGAAATGGGACCAGAGCTTCAAGCTTTGAATGTTGAATTTAATAAAGCAGTATTAAATTCTAAATATCGTCCATATTTAGAAAAGAAGCTTGGAAGCTTCTTATTTAAGATGTATGATTATTCTCTACGTTCATTTGATGATTCAATTGTTGAAGATTCAGTTGAAGAGAATAAACTTACAATGGAATATTCTAAAACTATTGCTTCTGCTAAAATTGAATTTAGAGGTGAAACATATAACTTACCTCAAATGGGTAAGTTTATGCAAGATTTAGATAGAGAAACTCGTAAAGAGGCATCTAAAGCATATTATGCATATTTAGAAACTATTAAGGATAAGCTTGAAGATATTTATGATAAGCTAGTTAAGGTAAGAGATAGAATGGCTAAGAAGCTAGGCTATAAGAATTATGTAGAATTAGCTTATATAAATATGTCTAGATATGATTATAACGAAGCTGATGTTAAAGGATATAGAGAACAAATTAATCAAGTTGTTACACCATTAGTTGAAAAGCTAGTTAAGGCTCAATTAAAGAGAACAAAGATTAAGAATCCTCAAATTTATGATTTAAATTTAACATTTGCTGATGGTAACCCAATGCCATTTGGAACTACTGAAGATAAGATTAAAAATGCTCAAAAAATGTATGATGAAATGTCAAAGGAAACTTCAGAATTCTTCAAGTTCATGGATGAGCATCACCTATTACAATTAGAAGCAAAAGAAGGTAAGCAATCAGGTGGTTATATGACATATTTCCCTGTTTATAAAACACCTATTATTTTCTCTAACTTCAATGGTACAGCTGGAGATGTTGATGTATTAACACATGAATTTGGACATGCCTTCCAAGGACATTTAGCTAAGGATATTAAGATTCCTGCATACCATATGCCAACAATGGAATCTTGTGAATGTCATTCAATGTCTATGGAATTCTTTGCACATCCATATATGGGATATTTCTTCGATAATCCTGAAAAATATAAGTATAAGCATTTAGAAGAATCTATTTCATTCCTACCTTATGGTGTTACTGTAGACCATTTCCAAGAATGGGTATATGAAAATCCAGATGCAACACCTGATGAAAGAGATGCAAAGTGGCATGAATTAGAATTAAAATATACTCCATACAAGGTAGCATATTATGGTGATAATACATATTTAATGGAAGGTCATAGATGGTTATTACAAAGCCATATTTTCACAAGCCCATTCTATTATATTGATTATACCCTTGCTCAAGTTATTGCATTCCAATTCTTCAATTTAGATAGAAAGAATCATGAATTAGCTTGGAAGAGATATATCGCTTTATGTAAAAATGGTGGTAAGTATCCATTCAGAGATTTAATTAAGAAGGCTCATTTAAAAGATCCATTTGTAGATGGTACTATTAAATCAACAATTACACCATTAATTAAAGAATTAAAATCATATAAAATTGACTAAAAAAGAAGAAGTCCTGTTTCAAACAGGACTTCATTTTTTATTTTATCTATTTGTAATTGTATAGAATACAACTGTGTTATCTCTATCATGATAATGCATTTTTTCTTCTCTAGGAAGTTTTTTCATATTGCATTTTTCTAAAACGTGAATATTTGCTAGATTTGTCCGGAAGGCATAAGAAGAAACCTCTTCATATCCTAAACTAAATAATTCATCTATTGCGGCTTTTAATGCTTCGCTAGCATAACCTTTACCTTGTTCATCAGGAGTAATCGCTATACTTAAATCTACTCTTTTATCAACTAGTCTGCCATTTTCATTAATCAATCCGATAAGTTTTTCATTTTTAAAAATTCCTCTTACATAATGACCATTTGATTTAGAATTAAGTTTTAATTTTTTAAATAATTTTTCTGCCTCTGCTGGATTTAAATCAGGAATAACATAAGTTTCCTTGATTTTATCATTTGTAAGAATTTGTGTAATTGCTTCTTGATCCTTGTCTTTTAAAGAATCAAGAACTAAATTAGCTGTTGTAACCATTTCCCTTATCCTCCTTATTACCTAGCTATTAACTGAATAACTAAAATAATAAATTTATTCAGTTTTGTATTGCAATTCTATACTATTAGTATAAGTTCAATGAAAACGTTTGTCAAGGCTTCAAAAGTCTTTTTAATTTTTTTATTTTTTTATAAAGATTTTTTAAAAAAAGATGCTATAATAAAAATATGAGGAGTGATAGTTTATGAAATACATTATTACAGTAGGAAGAGAATATGGTAGTGGAGGTAGATTTATTGCTCAAAAGCTTGCAGAAAAATTGGGCATTAAATTCTATGATCAGGAATTAATTAATAAGGCAGCTGAGGAATCTGGTATTTCAATGGCTGTATTTAAGAACTTTGATGAGAAAAGAGATTCTTTTTTTGCCTCTACAACATCAATGTATTCTTATGATATATCATTAGGACAAAGAGTTTTCTTAGCACAATTTGATGCAATTAAGAAAATTGCAGAACAAGATGAATCTTGTGTAATAGTAGGAAGATGTGCAGATTACGTTTTAAGAGAATATCCTAATTTAGTGAGTGTATTTATCTGTGCACCAGTTGAACAAAAAATCGAAAGAGCAATTAAATATTATGGTATTAATCCTGCTAAGGCTCCTAATATCATAATTAAAATGGATAAAAAGAGAAAGAGCTATTATAATTTCTATACAGATAGAGAATGGGGAAAGGCTCGTACATACGATATATGTATTAATTCAAAAATTGGTATTGATGAAAGTGTTAACGCAATTGTAGCTTATATAAATGGAAAGTTTGGAGAAAAGAATATCTAATTATTTTAACTTTATTGTCGAGAAGGGTTTGAATTTACAAAAAGGACAATTAGTTGAAATTGTGGGAAGCTCTTATATTAAAAGTTATATAGAAAAAATAAAGGAAGCTTGCTTGGAGTTCGGAGCAAGCTTTGTTTATGTTAAATTTACAGATGGTGAAGAACTTGATAATAAAATAAGAGCTGGCTATCATAATTATATTTTAGATGAAATAAAATATTATCAATATTTAATTGATAATAAATTTACAAGAATTGTATTAACATCTCCATTTACGATACCATTTTCATTAGATAAAAATGATATTTTAGAATATCGAAATTGCCAAAGAGAATTAGCTTTTGTTAATGATTATTTTAAAAATTTAGAATCACAAAGAACAATTGCCTCAATTGCGAATTGTTATTGGGCTGCCAAGCTCCAAATAACAGAACAAGAGCTTTGGGAAAGAATATTATCATTTGGTGAAAAGAAAGGAATTGTGGATTCAAAATATCTAGATTCCTTAAATTTAAAGAAATTAAAATTCGAAACAAAAAGAGGAACAAATTTATCTGTTGAGCTAACAGATGATTTTACATTTCAAAATAAATATTTAACTACAAAAAATAGTATAAGATTTCAACCTAATATTCCATGCTTAGAGGTATATACTGCCCCAATTAAGTATGGTATTAATGGTATATTATATTCATCAAAGCCACTTTATTATAAAGGAATAGTAATTAATGATTATTATGTTAAATTTAAGGATGGTCACGTTATAGATCAAACCTTAGGAGATTTAATAATGGTTGATGATACATTATATTATGCAGGAGAAATCGCATTAGTTAATCTATATGATAAAACAAATTATTATGCCACTATTTTAAATGAAAATACAGGCTGTCATTTAGCATTAGGCTATGCATATCAATATGGTATTAAGGATAATAGATTAATTAATGATAGTGACCATCATGTTGATTTAGTTTTTGGTGATGATACATTAGATTGTATAGGCTTTACTAAAGAAGGAGAAAAAATAATCCTATTTAAGGATGGAAAATACATAGGTAAATCATATGATTAGAGATATTCATTCAAATAAAGAAACAGTTGAAAATGCATTATATGATTTAGAACAATCTATAAAGCTATGCAAAAAACAGCATGATAAGGTATTAGCTTTAATTGTTGGATATGGTTCATCATCAGGTCATCATAGAATAAAAACAGCTGTTTTAGAACGATTAAAGGAATATAAGGAAAAAAGGTTTATTAAGGATTTTATAGAAGGAAATAAGCTTGATATATTTGATGTAGACTATCAAAAATTTAAATATAAAGAATTGATTAGTGAGACGGATAAAAAACAAAAAAATCCAGGAATTATCTATATTATTTGTTAAAAATTTTAATAAAACGTTTTCAGTTTTTTGAATTAAATTTGATATAGCATTTAAAAACAAAACCAAATAAAATAAAATTCAATTTTTAAATTATAAATATGAATATAATTTTATAATTATAATAAAAGTATAAATCTTGTTCGGTTTTTGACTAATTTTTTAGTTGAAATTTCATTTTTTAATGATATAATAGACTTATATACAAATTGAGATTTGTTTTATATATATTTATATATATAAAGCAATAAAGTGAAGGGGTGAGGGTATGGCTAGACACACATTATCGGTATTAGTAAATAATCATATGGGCGTTTTAAGTAGAGTATCAGGATTATTCTCAAGAAGAGGATATAACATCGAAAGCTTATCAGTTGGTGAAACTGAAAATAAAGAAGTTTCAAGAATGACTATTATGGTTGATTGTGAAGATGAGGTGTTTATTCAAATCAAAAATCAATTACAAAAGCTAATGGATGTACTAACTATTTCTGATTTAGCTGAAGATCAATCAATAAGACGCGAGCTTGCGTTAATAAAGATTGATGCTAATATGGAAAAAAGAAGTCAAATATTAGAAATAATTAATATATTTAGAGCTCATGTAATTGATGTCACTAAGACTTCACTGGTTCTTGAAATAACAGGAGACCACAGTAAGGTTTCAGCAATTATTTCAATGCTTGATGAGTATGGTATTAAAGAGGTTATAAGAACAGGTATTACAGCTATTGCAAGAGGCGATAGCGAATTAAAGAAAGCCAATAATGAGGAAGATTAGGAAAGTTTAAAAAAAGGAAAAGAGAGGTATTTAAAAATGGCAGAAGCAAAAATTTATTATCAACAAGATTGTGATCTAAACAAATTAAAAGGAAAAACAGTAGCAATTATCGGTTATGGTTCTCAAGGACATGCACATGCATTAAACCTAAAGGAATCTGGCGTTAATGTTGTTGTTGGTTTATATGAAGGCTCTAAGTCTTGGGAAAAGGCTGAAAAGCAAGGATTAAAAGTAATGGTTACAGCAGAAGCTGTTAAGGTTGCTGATATCATTATGATTTTAATTAATGATGAAAAGCAAGCAGGCATGTATAAGAAGGATATCGAACCAAACCTAAAGCCTGGTAAGATGTTAATGTTTGCTCATGGTTTCGCAATTCATTTCGGTCAAATCGTTCCACCTAAGGGTGTAGACGTTGCTATGATTGCTCCAAAGGCACCTGGTCATACAGTAAGAAGTGAATACCAAGCAGGAAAAGGTACTCCATGTCTTGTTGCTGTTGAAAAGAATGAAACTGGTCATGCATTAGAATTAGCACTAGCTTATGGTGCTGGTATCGGTGGTGCAAGAGCAGGTCTTTTAGAAACTACATTTAGAACAGAAACTGAAACTGACTTATTCGGTGAACAAGCAGTATTATGTGGTGGTGTTTGTGCATTAATGCAAGCAGGCTTTGATACATTAGTAGAAGCTGGCTATGACCCAAGAAATGCATATTTTGAATGTGTACATGAAATGAAGCTAATCGTTGACTTAATTTATCAATCAGGATTTGCTGGTATGAGATATTCTATTTCTAATACAGCTGAATATGGTGATTATATTACAGGACCAAAGATTATTACTGATGATACAAAGAAGGCAATGAAGAAGATTTTAAAGGATATTCAAGATGGTACATTCGCAAATGACTTCTTAACAGTAATGTCTCCAGCTACAAATCAAGCTAAATTCAAGGCTTTAAGAAAGTTAGCATCAGAACATCCAAGCGAAAAGGTTGGTGCTGAAATCAGAAAGCTTTATAGCTGGAATAATGAAGAAGATAAGCTTATCAACAACTAATTATTAAAAAATTAATGAAAGGTGCAGAGGTATTATACTTCCGCACTATTTCAATATTTATTTGGAGGTGAATCCTTTTGGTTATCGATATTTTTGATTCAACCCTAAGAGATGGCGCTCAAGCTGAAGGCATTAGCTTTTTAGTAACAGATAAATTAAAAATAGCAAAAGCTCTTGATGAACTTGGCGTTAGTTATATTGAGGCTGGAAACCCTGGTTCGAATCAAAAGGATTTAGAGTTTTTTAAAGAAGCGAAGAATTATAAATTCAAGCATTCTAAACTTGTAGCCTTTGGTTCAACTAGACGTTGTAATATTAAAGCTGAAGATGATAATAATTTAAATGCTTTACTAGAGGCTTCAACTGAATATGTTTGCATATTTGGTAAATCATCTCTTTTTCATGTTGAAAATATTATTAATACTACAAAAGAAGAAAACTTAAGTATGATAAAAGATTCAATTTTATACTTAAGAAAAAATAATAAAAAGGTATTCTATGATGCTGAGCATTTTTTTGATGGCTATAAGAATAATAGAGAATATGCCCTAGAAACACTTAAAACAGCAGCTGAAGCTGGTGCTGAATGCTTAATTTTATGTGATACAAATGGTGGTACATTTCCTCTGGAAATGGCAAAAATCATCGAAGATGTTAAGAAAAATGTTAATGCAAAAATAGGTATTCATGCTCATAATGATTCAGGTATGGCAATATCTTGTTCAATTATTGCTGTTGAATCTGGTGTAACTCAGGTTCAAGGAACATTCTTAGGCTATGGTGAAAGATGTGGTAATGCTAATTTATCAGCAATTATTGCAAATATTGAGCTAAAGCTTAAATATAAATGCTTACCAGATGGTAATTTATCTAAATTAACTGCTACATCAAGAGAGATTGCAGAAATTTCTAATTTCAAGGTTGCAAGAACTCTACCTTATGTAGGTGAGGCAGCATTTGCCCATAAGGCTGGTATGCATGTTGATGGTGTTTATAAGAATCCTAAATCATTTGAACATGTTGATCCAACACTTGTTGGAAATGAAAGAAGATTTTTAATTAGTGAGGTTGCAGGAAAATCTACTGTAATAGCAAAAATTAAAAAACTATATCCTGAAATTAAAAAGGATGATCCTGCCTTAAATCAAATAGTAAATACTATTAAAGGATTAGAGTATTCAGGATATCAATTTGAAGGTGCTGATGCTTCATTTGAGCTAATTGTTCATAAAGCATTTGGTAATTTTAAACCATTCTTTGAGGTTGAAAACTTCAAAACAATAGGTGAAGGACCTTCAGAAACTGATAAGTATTCAGCTTCAGCAATCATTAAGGTTAGGGTTGAAGGTGAAGAAGAAATAACAGCTGCCAATGGTGATGGTCCAGTTGATGCTTTAAATAAAGCATTAAGAAAGGCTATAGGAAGATTCTATCCAATTATTAATGGTGTATTCTTATCTGACTATAAGGTACGTATCCTAGATGGTAAGGAATCTGCTACTGCAGCTATAACAAGAGTAATTATTGAATCTACTGATGGCTTTTATACATGGTCAACAGTAGGTGTTTCTAAGGATATTATTGAGGCTTCATTTAAAGCCTTAATAGATTCAATTGAATATAAGTTGTATAAGGAGAATAAGTAAAAATGGGAATGACAATGTCACAAAAAATCTTAGCAGCTCATGCTGGCTTAGCTAAGGTTTCTGCTGGAGAATTAATCGAAGCAAAGCTTGATTTAGTTCATGGTAATGATATCACTACTCCAGTTGCTATAAAGGAATTTAATAAAATTGGTGTTAAGGAAGTATTTGATAAGGATAAGGTTGTAATTGTTCCAGATCACTTCACACCAAATAAGGATATTAAATCAGCAGAACAATGCAAATTTATTAGAGAATTTGCTAAGGATAAAAAGATTACTAACTTCTTTGAGGTTGGTCAAATGGGGATTGAACATGCTATTATTCCTGAAAAAGGCTTAGTAGTTGCTGGTGATTTAACAATTGGAGCTGACTCTCATACTTGTACATATGGTGCATTAGGTGCTTTTTCTACAGGTATTGGTTCAACAGATATGGCTTGTGGTATGGCAACAGGAAAAGCATGGTTTAAGGTTCCATCTGCATTAAAATTTAATTTAACTGGAAAGCCTGCTTTTGGTATTTCAGGAAAAGATGTAATCTTACATATCATTGGTATGATTGGTGTTGATGGTGCATTATATAAATCAATGGAATTTTCTGGTGATGGCTTAAAATACTTATCAATGGATTCTAGATTCTCTATGGCAAATATGGCAATTGAAGCTGGTGCTAAAAATGGTATTTTTGCAGTAGATGAAAAAACATTAGAATATTGTAAGGAACATTCAAAGAAAACTCCAGTTGTATATGAAGCAGACCCTGATGCTGAATATGATCAAGTTTATGACATTGACTTATCTAAAATTAAACCAACTGTAGCATTCCCTCATTTACCTGAAAATGCTCATACAGTTGATGAGGATGTTTGTAAGAAAACAAAAATTGATCAAGTAGTAATTGGCTCTTGTACAAATGGTCGTATGGAAGACTTAAGAATTGCAAGAGATATCCTAAAGGGTAAGAAGGTAAATCCTGATGTACGTTGTATCGTACTTCCAGGTACACAAAAGATTTATTTACAAGCAATTGTTGAAGGAATCGTTACAGATTTAGTAGAAGCAGGTTGTGCATTCTCAACTCCAACTTGCGGACCTTGTCTTGGTGGTCATATGGGTATTTTAGCTGCAGGCGAAAGATGTGTATCAACAACTAACAGAAACTTCGTTGGTCGTATGGGACATGTTGATAGTGAGGTTTATTTAGCTTCACCTGCAACAGCTGCAGCATCTGCGATTGCAGGTTACATTGCAGATCCAAGATTATATATGGAGGAAAAGTAATATGAACGCTAAGGGTAAAGTTTTTAAATATGGTAATGATATTGATACAGATGTAATCATTCCTGCAAGATTTTTAAATACATCAGACGCTAAAGAATTAGCTAGTCACTGTATGGAGGATTCTAAGCAAGATATTAATGCAGGTCTATCTCCATTTGCTCAAAGAGTAAAAGAAGGAGATATTCTAGTTGCTGAAAAGAACTTCGGATGTGGTTCATCAAGAGAGCATGCTCCACTTGCTATTAAGACTTGTGGTGTATCTTGTGTAATTGCTAAAACATTCGCAAGAATTTTCTATAGAAATTCAATTAATATTGGTCTTCCTATTATGGAATGTCCTGAAGCAGTAGATGATATTAAAGCTGGTGATACAGTATCTGTTAATTTCGATACTGGTGTTATTACAAATGAAACTACAGGACACAGCTTCCAAGCTGCACCATTTCCACCATTTATGCAAAATATCATTAAAAATGGTGGTTTAGTTAATAAGATTAAAGGAGAGTTAAATAAGTAATATGGCTAATTTTAATATTGTTACATTACCTGGTGATGGAATCGGACCAGATATCGTTAGAGAAGCAGTTAAAGTTTTAAATAGAATTGGTGAGTTATACGGACATAAATTTAACATAACAGAAAAGAGAATGGGTGGTATCGCAATTGATGTTGATGGTACATCTCTTCCTCAAGATACAATTGATGCAGCATTAAAATCAGATGCTGTATTACTTGGAGCCGTTGGTGGTGCTAAATGGGATCATCTAACTAATGGCGATAGACCTGAAAAAGGCCTATTAGGTATTAGAGGTGCATTAAAGCTATATGCAAACCTAAGACCTGCAGTATTATTTAAGCAATTAAAGCATACATCACCATTAAAGCCTGAAATTATTGGTGATGGATTAGATATTTTAGTTGTTAGAGAATTAACTGGTGGTATGTATTTTGGTGAAAAGGCTAATTCACCTGCATATAATCCAGAAAAGCCTGATTGCTGGGCATCAGACTTAGAAAAATATTCTGTTTATGAAATTGAAAGAATCTTAAAGACAGGCTTTGAAGCTGCACAAAAGAGAAATCATAAATTATGCTGCGTACATAAAGCTAATGTATTAGAATCTTCAAGATTATGGAGAGCAGTATTTGAAAGAGTTAAAAAGAATTATCCTGATGTAGAAACATCAGAAATGTATGTTGATAATGCAGCAATGCAATTAATCAGAAACCCTCGTCAATTTGACGTTATTGTTACATCTAATATCTTTGGTGATATTTTAACTGATGAAGCAAGCCAAGTTGCTGGTTCAATTGGTATGCTAGCATCTGCATCTTTAGGTGCAGGTAAGCTAGGATTATATGAACCAATTCATGGTTCAGCTCCTGATATTGCAGGTAAAAACCTAGCAAACCCTATCGCTACAATCCTATCTTTACCTTTAATGTTTAGATATTCTTTAGATTTATTTTCTGAAGCTGATTGTATTGATAGAGCTATTAATGAAGTATTAGACGCTGGTTATAGAACTGGTGATATTTTCACTCCTGGCTTAAATGATGAAGCTAAGAAGGTTGGAACAAAGGAAATGGGCGATTTAATCGTCAAAGCTTTAAAAAAGTAATTAATTTATAAGGTTGGTGTTAAAGATGATTAGTGATGCAGTAAAAAAGGGACCTCAACGAGTACCTAATCGTTCTCTATTAAAAGCATTAGGTTTAACAGATGAAGAAATTAATAAGCCATTTATTGGTGTTGTAACTGCTAAATCTGAAATAGTTCCTGGTCATATGTACCTAGATAAAATTAGTGAAGCCGTTAAGGCAGGCATTAGAATTGCTGGTGGTACTCCAATTGAAATTCCAGCAATTGGTGTTTGTGATGGTATCGCTATGGGACATACAGGTATGAAATACTCTTTAGTTACAAGAGAATTAATTGCTGATTCACTTGAATGTATGGCACTTGCTCATGCATTAGATGGTTTAGTATTAATTCCTAACTGCGATAAGATTGTTCCTGGTATGCTAATGGGTGCATGTAGAGTAAATCTACCTACTGTTGTATGCTCAGGTGGCCCTATGCTTGCAGGCAGAGTTAATGGACAAAAGACATCATTATCATCTACATTTGAAGCTGTAGGTAAATTCCTATCAGGAAAGATTACTGAAGAAGAACTTCAAGAATATGAGGACCATTCATGTCCTTCATGTGGTTCATGCTCTGGTATGTATACAGCAAATTCAATGAACTGTATGTGTGAGGTATTAGGTATTGCACTTCATGGTAATGGTACTATTCCTTGTGCATATTCAGATAGATTAAGATTTGCTAAGCATAGCGGTATGGCAATTATGGATATGGTAAATAAAAACGTTAAGATAAGAGATATCTTAACTGAAAAAGCATTTATTAATGCCTTAACTATGGATATGGCATTAGGATGCTCAACAAACACAATGCTTCATCTTCCTGCAATTGCCCATGAAGCAGGCGTACATATTGATTTAGATATTGCAAATGAGATTTCATCTCATACACCAAATCTATGTCATTTAGCTCCTGCAGGTCATACATATATGGAAGATCTAAATGAAGCAGGTGGCGTTAGAGCTGTTATGAAGGAATTATCAAAAACTGGAGGATTAAACCTAGATTTACCTACAGTTAATGGTAAGACTGTAAGAGAAAATATTGAAACTGCAGTAAATAAAAATCCTGAAATTATTAGAACTATTGATAATCCATATTCTAAAACAGGTGGTATTGCAGTATTAAAAGGAAACCTAGCATTAGATGGTTGTGTTGTTAAGCGTGGAGCTGTTGCCCCTGAAATGCTTAAGCATACAGGACCTGCTAAGGTTTATAATTCAGAAGAAGAAGCTATTGCCGCAATCGATGGTGGTAAGATTGAAAAGGGTGATGTAGTAGTTATCAGATACGAAGGCCCTAAGGGTGGTCCTGGTATGAGAGAAATGCTTGCCCCTACATCAAGAATTGCTGGTATGGGTTTAGATAAGGATTGTGCATTAATCACTGATGGACGTTTTTCTGGTGCAACACGTGGAGCATCAATTGGTCACGTATCTCCAGAGGCTGCAGAAGGTGGTTTAATTGGTTTAGTCGAAAATGGTGATTTAATTGAAATCAATATGATTGATTGTACAATTAAATTATTAGTTGATGATAAGGTTATAGAAGAAAGAAAGAAGAATTTCAAAATGCCAGAAAGAAATGTTACAGGTTCCTTAAAACGTTATGCTAAATTAGTAACAAGTGCTTCAACTGGTGCTGTATTTAAAGATTAAAAAAACTAGTAATAGGGAGGATACTATTATGAAACTAAGTGGTTCACAAATTATCATTGAATGTTTAGTTGAACAAGGTGTTGATACAGTATTTGGATATCCAGGTGGTGCTGTATTAAACATTTATGATGAACTATATAAGAATTCAGATAGAATAAGACATATATTAACATCACATGAGCAAGGCGCAAGCCACGCAGCAGATGGCTATGCTAGATCTACAGGTAAAACTGGAGTCTGCATTGCAACATCAGGTCCTGGTGCTACAAATCTAGTCACAGGTATTGCAACTGCATATATGGATTCAAGCCCAATTGTTGCTATCACAGGTAATGTTACTACATCTTTATTAGGTAAGGATTCCTTCCAAGAAATTGATATTACTGGTATAACAATGCCTATTACTAAGCATAATTATATTGTTAAAGATATTTCAAAACTTGCTGATACAATAAGAGAAGCATTTAAAATCGCAAGAACAGGACGTCCTGGTCCAGTACTTGTAGATATTGCAAAGGATGTAACAGATCCTAAGAATTTATATGAATATGAACCTAAAAAGATTAGCTTTTCAGAACCAGCAAGACATATTCCTGTAATTTATGATGATGAGCTAGAAGCAATTGCTAAAGTAATTAATGCATCTAAAAAGCCATTTATCTATGCAGGTGGTGGTGTAATTAGAGCTGATGCATCTAAGGAATTAAATGAATTTGCTAAAATGATTGATGCTCCAACATCTACATCACTTATGGGTATTGGTGCTATTAATCAAGCAGATCCACTTTCTACAGGTTTAATTGGTATGCATGGTACAGTTGCATCAAATAAGGCTGTTTGTGAATGTGATTTATTATTAGCATTAGGTGTAAGATTTTCAGATAGAGTTTATTCTAATAAATTACATTTTGCTGAAAATGCTAAAATAATTCAAATTGATATTGATTTAGCAGAAATTAATAAGAACTGTCCTACTGATTATTCTTTAGTTATGGATTTAAAGGAATTCTTTATTAGAGTAAAGAAATATTTAAATAAAAAGAAGAATGATGAGTGGGTAAAGCATATTGAAGAATATAAAAAGATATTTGCTGATAACCAAAAGGATGATGCCTTAAGACCTAGATACTTTATGGAAGCAATTGAAGAAGCAACAAAAGGTGAATGCTTCATTGCAACAGAGGTTGGTCAGCATCAACTTTGGGCAGCTCAATATTTTACATATAGAAAGCCAAAGAGATTAATCACATCTGGTGGCTTAGGAACAATGGGATTTGGTTTAGGTGCATCAATTGGTACTCAAATTGGAAATCCTGATGCTATAGTATTTAATATTGCTGGTGATGGTTCATTTAGAATGAATATGAATGAGCTATTAACAATGTCAAAATATAATATTCCAGTAATTGTTGTTATTGCAAATAATGGTGTATTAGGTATGGTTAGACAATGGCAAACTGCATTTTATGGCAAGCGTTATAGCCAAACAATTCTTGATACTGAATTAAATTATGAATATCTTGCTAAAGCTATGGGTGTTGATTACTATTATGCTGATACTAAAGATTCATATAAAAAGGCAGTAGAAGAAGCTATTAAAAATAGAAGACCTACTATCATTAATGCTATAGTTGCAACAGATGAAAAGGTATTACCAATGGTTGCTCCAGGTAAGCCTATTGATGATATTATGTTAAAATAATTACAAAAAGACCGTAAAAACGGTCTTTTTTAATATCTAAATAAAAAATGGACCGAAGTCCATTTTTTTACTTTTTATATGAATTATTTATTGCTGAAATTAATGCATGAATAGAAGCACAAATGATATCTTCATTAATACCTGTACCCCAGTATTCTTTATCATTTAGCTTAATAGAAACATATGCTGCAGCCTCACTCTTAGAAGAAGATTCTAATGAGTGTTCCATATAATTAGTTAATTCATAATCTAAATGTAGAGTTTGCTTAATTGCGTTTGATACGGCATCAAGTCTACCATTACCTTGAGCTAAGTGCTCAATTGTTTTTCCTTTGAAATTAATAGATAGCATTACCTTAAATAAATTATTTTCTCTAATAAAATGATATTCATTTAATTCTAAAGGAGAATTTAGATTAACGAAATTCTTAACAAAGATTGATTCAACATCAGTAGGAGTTAATTCCATATGATTCTTATCTGAATAATCCTTAACAGTATAACCAACATTTTCTCTCATCTTTTGAGGAATGTCTAAGCCGAAGTTAGTCTCTAGAATATAACAAATTCCGCCTTTTCCTGATTGAGAATTAATTCTAATAACATCAGCTGAATATTCTCTTGAAACATCTTTAGGATCAATTGGTAAATAAGGAACTGTCCATTTATCTGGATTATTAGTTTTAATATACTTTAAACCCTTAGAGATAGCATCTTGGTGAGAACCAGAAAATGCGGCAAAAACAAATTTACCAGCATAAGGTTGTCTATCATATACTTTCATTTCTGTTACTGATTCATATAGCTTTTGAATATTTGGTAAATCATGGAAATCAAGAATTGGATCAACTCCATGAGTATACATATTTAAAGCTAAAGTAACAATATCAACATTACCAGTTCTTTCGCCATTACCAAATAATGTGCCTTCAATTCTATCAGCACCAGCAAGAAGCCCAAGCTCAGCATCTGCAACACCTGTTCCACGGTCATTATGTGGATGAAGAGAAATAATTACTGAATCTCTCTTATGTAAATTCTTATGCATAAATTCTACCTGTGATGCATATACATGAGGTAAGCTCATTTCAACAGTTGCAGGTAGATTAATAATTAGCTTTTTATCAGGTGTTGGTTCAAAAACATCAATTACTGCATTACATACCTCAAGTGCGTAATCAATTTCTGTTCCTGTAAAGCTTTCTGGTGAATATTCAAATAAGAAATTACCAGGTGTTTTTTTAGCATAATCAACTAAAAGCTTTGCCCCATCAACTGCTATTTTTAATATTTCTTCCTTAGACTTTTTAAATACCTGTTCTCTTTGGGCTAAAGAAGTAGAATTATATAAATGAACCACTGCTTTATGGCAGCCCTCTAATGCTTCAAATGTCTTTTTAATAATATGTGGTCTAGCTTGAGTTAATACCTGAACTGTAACATCATCAGGTATTAAGTTTTGATCTATTAACATTCTTAAAAACTCATATTCAGTTTCACTTGCTGCAGGAAAACCAACCTCAATTTCCTTAAATCCAATCTTAACTAGCATCTTAAAGAACTCAATCTTTTGATCTAAAGTCATTGGTTTAATTAAAGCTTGATTTCCATCTCTTAAATCAACACTACACCAAATAGGAGCCTTATCGATATATTCCTTTTTAACCCACTCTGTGCACTGTTCAGGTGGCATAAAATAACCCCTTGAATACTTTTTGTAACCTTCCATTTTCAATACCTCCAAAAGAAATTATATAATAATTTCTAAATTAGAAAAATTATATCATAAAAAACTAATATTAGTCAATTTATATGAGTGAAAATGCTTTAGTTTTTATATATAAATATATATAAACTTTCCAAATTTTATAAATTATGTTATGATATACCTTGTGTGGAGGTAAGGTATATGAAAAAACTAATTATGTTATTCTTAACATTTTTCAAATTGGGATTAGTTAACTTTGGCGGTGGTTATGCCTTATTACCATTATTACAAAGAGAATTTTGCGAGAGAAAAAAGTGGTTAACAGATGATGAAATCGCTGATTATTACGCAATAGGTCAATGTACTCCAGGTGCTATTGCAGTAAATGTTTCTACATTTGTTGGATATAAAATTAAGGGCGTTTTAGGTGGAATCGCAGCTACATTAGGCTTTGTATCTCCAGCTTTAATTATAATTGCAATTATAGCTTCAGTATTAACTAACTTTGCTGATGTTGCTCAAGTTAAATCAGCATTTACAGCTATAAGAGTTTGTGTATTTGTATTAGTATTAAAGGCTATTATTGGTCTTGCAAAAACTTCTTTAAAGGATTTACCTCAATTAATAATTGCAACAACAGTTTTATTCTTATCAATTTTTATTAAAGCAATTCCATTATATGCATATGTAATTGTTGCAGGCTTTCTTGGTGTAATGATTGGTTTATGTAGAGAAAAGAAAAAACAAAAGAATGTAAAAATTGAAGCTGCAAAAGAAAAAGAGGATAATAATGAAGAAGTAGCTTTAGAAACAGTAGAGAATAATGAAGAAGAAATATTAATAGAAAATAGTGAAGAAAATAATTCTAAACTTGATATGAAATCTATTGGTAAAAATTTATTATATTATTTCTTAGGCTTCTTAACAGGCTTAACATTAGGCCTTGTTGGTCTTCCTATTAATTTCATTGTTAAAAATAAGAAATTTAAAGAAGGCTATTATACAACATTCCTATTATGGGTATTAGTTGGATTATTATTAATGATTTATTTATTTAATCATAATAATTTAATCTTTATGAATTTATTTGGACAATTCTTTAGAGTTGGTATTTGTGCCTTTGGTGGTGGACTTGCAACCATTCCTTTCTTAAAGGAATTAGGTGAAATGACTGGTTGGTTTACAATCGATGAATTAGCAAATATGATTGCTATTTCAGAATCAACTCCTGGTGCTATGGGTATTAATATGTCTACTTATGTAGGATATGAAGTAATTAAGGATTTCTATAATAATATGGCATTAGGCTATATTGGTGGTATGACTGGTACATTAGGTTTAGTTGCTCCATCAATTTTAGTAATTTTAGTTATTTGTCAAATCTTAGAAAAATTTAGAAATGCTAAAGGTGTTGAATGGGCATTTTATGGACTACGTGCCGCATCAATTGGTTTAATTGGTAATGCTGCTTATTCAATTTTAACTTTATCTATTTGTACTCCTGATAATGCAGTTAATGCATTTAAAGAAAATTATCACGATAATTTCTTTACTGATATTTGGGGTGCAATGAGTGCCTGTGTTACTAATTTCTTTAATTATAAGAATTTAGCATTAGGCTTATTTATGGGATTATTAATATTTAAATTTAAGAAACATCCAATTTTTTACATTGCACTTGCTGCAGTAATTGGTATTGTTTTCCAATTTTAATTGAGGTTATTTATGAGTGTTTTAAAGTGTACAAATGTTTCCTTTTCATTTGGAAATAGAACTATATTAGAAAATGCATCCTTTGTTATGCAAAAGGGTGAGCATATCGGCTTAATAGGTTTAAATGGTGAAGGTAAATCAACATTTATTAAAATGATTACAGGTTCAATTACACCGGATGAAGGTAAAATTGAATGGGCAAGAAGAATTACAACAGGCTATTTAGACCAATATACAACTCTTACTAAGGGTAAGACTATAATGGAAGTTTTAAAGGAAGCCTTTGATCATATGTATGAATCAGAAGCTTATATGAATTCATTATATGAAAAGATGGCTGATGCAACTGAAGAAGAAATGAATCAAATGCTTGAAGAAACTGGTGAAATTCAATCTGAGCTTGAAGCATCAGGATTCTATGAGCTTGAGGCTACAATTTCTGATGTTGCAAATGGCTTAGGCTTAGGTGAAATTGGTCTAGATAAGGATGTATCAGCTTTATCAGGTGGTCAAAGATCAAAGGTTTTATTAACTAAATTAATTTTATCTAAACCAATGATTTTAATCCTAGATGAGCCTACTAACTTCTTAGATGAAGAACAAATTAATTGGTTAACTAATTATTTACAAAATTATGAAAATGCCTTTTTACTTGTAAGCCATGATGTTCCTTTCTTAAATAAGGTTATCAATGTAATTTATCATATGGAAGATGGTGTTTTAACGCGTTATTCTGGAAATTATGATCAATTCATGGATATGTATAATTTAAAGAAGCGTCAACAAAATGTAGCTTATGAAAAGCAACAAAAGGAAATTACTAAATTAAAAGAATTTATTGCTAAAAATAAAGCTAGAGTTGCAACAACAGATTTAGCTAAATCTAAGCAACGTCAGCTTGATAAGATGGAAATTATTGATAAAGCTAAAGAACAAATTAAGCCAACATTTAAATTTAAAGAATGTGGTGCTTCAGGACGCTTTGTTATTGAGGCAAAGGATTTAGTTATTGGTTATAACGAACCACTATCTAAAAAGCTTAATTTCGTAATTGAACGTGGTCAAAAGGTAGCTATTAAGGGTGCTAATGGTATTGGTAAATCAACATTATTAAAAACTTTATTAGGTATTATTCCACCACTTTCAGGTGAGGTAAAATTAGATTATAATATTCATTATGGATATTTCGCTCAAGAAGAGGAATATTCAAATAAGAATACAGCACATCAAGAGGTATGGGATGCATATCCTGCAATGACTAACGCAGAAGTTAGAGGTGCCCTTGCAGCCTGTGGCTTAACAAAGGATAAAATTGAATCATTAATGATTGTTTTATCAGGTGGTGAGGCAGCAAAGGTTAGATTATGTAAGATAATGCTATTAGAATGTAATACATTAGTATTAGACGAACCTACAAACCATTTAGATGTATTAGCTAAGGAAGCTTTAAAGGATGCCTTAAAGGCTTTCAAAGGAACAATCGTTTTAGTTTCACATGAACCAGAATTTTATTCTGATATTGTAACTGATATCTTAAATGCTGAGGAATGGACAACTAAAATCCTATAAGGAGGATTAATATGCTTTTAGAATTTAAAAATGTAAAAGTTGGATATAATCCAGATGCTGAGGTTGAAATTAATAATAAAAAATATCTAATCCATGGTGTAATTGAAGGAGAAGATATTTTAGTTGAAACTGATGCTAAATATCCATATTTAAAGGAAATAACTAAAAAAAGCCCTCATCGTATTCCATTTAATGAAGAAGAGGTTGGTGGAGCTCAATTCCATCATATTGATTATGAATATGAGCTTTTATTAAAGAAAAAGTATTTAAATGAATTATTTGCGCCATTCCATTTACCTGAAATTAAAATTAATAGAATGGATAATCCATATAATTACCGTAATAAATCTCAAATGACATATAAGCTTTCTAAGACAAAAAGAATTACTTATGGTTTATATGAAGAATATTCTCATAATATCATTACGGCTGATAATAATATTTTACAGTCTGAAAAGGCTAATTTAGTTATTAAGGAATTAAATAAAATATTAGTTAAGCATAAAATTAGACCTTATGATGAAAAAACAAGAACAGGAAATCTACGTCATGTTTTAGTAAGATATGGCTTTAATTCTAAAGAATTAATGGTTGTATTAATTACTAATGGTGAGATGTTTCCTGGAAGAAATAATGTATTAACTGATTTAAAGAAATTAAATTTAGGAATAACTACAGTTGTTCAAAACTTTAACGCAAGAGATACATCTATTGTTTTAGGAGATAAAGAAAGAGTTTTATACGGCCCAGGCTTTATTTATGAATATGTAGGAGATTATAAATTTAAAATCTCTCCACAAAGCTTCTTCCAAATCAATACAAATGGTATGAAAAAGCTTTATGAGCTTGCTATGAAAAATGCAGGGATTACTAAAAATGATATAGTAATTGATGCATATTCTGGAGTAGGTACAATTTCTATTTTCGCATCAAAATATGCTAAGCAAGTATTTGGTGTTGAATTAAATAAAAATGCCGTATTTGATGCTAAAATTAATGCTAAAATTAATAATATTAAAAATGTTGAATTTATTTGTAATGATGCAACAAATTATCTAACTAATTTAGCAAGAATTAAAGAACATGTTGATGTTGTTATAATGGACCCACCAAGAGATGGTTCAACTAAGCCATTTATTAATGCTATTAAGTATTTAGGTGCTAGAAAGGCTATTTATATTTCTTGTAACCCTGAAACTTTAAAAAGAGATTTATATCAATTCTTTGAAAATGGCTATGTATTAAAATCAATTGAAGCAGTAGATATGTTCCCTAAAACAGTTTCACTTGAATGTGTTGCTGTTTTAGAATTAAAGGAAGATAAGTTAGAACAAGAATTAAAAAAGGCAAACACTAAAAAGTTTAATGAAAATAAATTAAGATATATTCCTAAAGCTGATATTGAGATGATGAGAGAAGATCAATATGAAAAATCAGGAATAAAAACAAAAAAGGACTTTAAACACTAAGCAAGGATTTTCCTTGCTTTTTTCTTTTGTTGAAAAGAAATTTTTAATAAAGTATAATGAATTTAGGTGAAGAAATATGAAAAAAATGAGAATATTATTATATAGTGTGTTAGGTGTTACTATATTAGGAATCATTATAGGTTCTTTTTGTGATTTAAATATATCAAAGGCTATAGCTTCAAAAAATAATACATTTGCCTTATTAATATCAGTTGTTGTACCAACAATTGCCTTTTCAGGATTAACTTTGGTAGGTGGCGCATTTTTAGCCTTTGCAATAAGAGGAGATTATAAGAAATATTTAAAAATATTTTTCTGGATTGTTGGTGTTGGATTATTTATAATTTCAGAATATTTTTCAGGAAGAGAATATTTTGGAAAGAATGGCTTTTATAATAAAGCTCCTCAAATAATTGGTTATTTAATTCCAATTATTCCTCTTGCTTTAACAACTTATTTAGGCTTTTATTTATTTAAAAATAATGAAAATAAAAATGCATGGATAATACTTGTTATTGCTTTATTAGCAATATTAATTCCTTATGTATTTTTAATTGAAGGAACAAAGCTAATTATGCATAGACCAAGATTTAGAATAGTTAATGAAGGTATTGTTCCATACAAGGCTTGGTGGGAAAATTTTAAAGATTATAAAGAGATAATTTCATTATATAATGTAACAAAAGAAGACTTTAAATCATTCCCAAGTGGTCATACTGCAGAAGCTACAATGCTATTGATAATTTCAGTATTTATTCCTATGGCAAATACATATTTAAAGAAGTATCAAACACCTGCCATTATATTTAGTGTTTCAATGATGATAATAATGGCTTTAGGAAGAATTTTAGCTGCTGCTCATTATTTATCAGATGTATCTACAGGAGCCTTCCTTTTAGTATTATTTGCGATAATAGGATATGAAATTATTGTTCATAATAAGAAATTAAATGAAACATTATAATTATAAACAGCTTCAAAGCTGTTTTTTTATTTAAAAATAACGAATTTTCTTTATTTTTATTTAATGTTTTGTTATAATAATTTACAGTTTGGTAGGGGATAAAAATGCATTACACGTGTACTAAATGTAAATATGAATTTGATGTAGAAATTGTATCACATCCACATCCAATTAATAGCTTTATAAGCGTTGGTGGCTTTGGTTGCCCTATTTGCCGGAAAGCGATGGCAAGATCTAACGTTTGTCCTAAATGTGGGTCAATAGATTTAAAACAAAGTGTTATGAAAGTAGAGGAAAAGAAAAATGCAAAAAATTAGAGTTCAAGATGATCTATATGAAGCAGTAAATGGCGAATGGCTAGAAAAAGCTGAAATTCCTGCTGATAGACCTACTGCTGGTGGTTTTTCTGAATTAGATCAAAATGTTGAAAAAATCTTAATGAATGATTTCAAGGAATTAAGTGAAGGAACTAAAACTACAAACATCAAAGAAATGCAAGATGCTGTATTAATTTATAAGAAGGTTTTAGATGTTAAAAGAAGAAATGATGATGGTATTAAGCCAGCACTTCCTATTTTAGATTTTATTAATGATATTAAGGATGTTAATGATTTAAATACTAAATTAGCTGATTTAACTTTAAATTCAGTACCACTACCTTTTGAATGTGGTGTAGAACCTGATATGAATGATGCAAGAAAGCATTCATATGTAGTATTAGGTCCATCAATTATTTTACCTGATACAACATATTATGCTAAAGAAAATAAAGCTGGTGCTCAATTATTAGAAATTTGGAAGACTATGGCAGTTAATGCTTTAAATCAAACTGAATTATCTAAAGAAGATCAATTATTATATTTAAATGATACTATTAAATATGATGCTTTAATTGCTCAAAAGGTTAAGAGTAAATTAGAATGGGCTGATTATGTTAAAAACTATAACCCATTTAAATTAGATGAAGTAGCTGAATTCTTAAAGCCTTTAGATTTTAAGGCATATTTAAAAGAATTCTATACTGAATTACCAGAACAAGTTATTGTTTATGATCCAAAAGCAATTAAGGAATTTAATTTTTACTTCAATGAAGAAAATTTCACATTATATAAGCATTGGTGCTATGTAAAAACATTACTTCAAGCATCAACATTCTTAAGTGAAGATTTACATGATAATTCAACAGTGTTTAGAAGAGCTTTAACTGGTGTTGAAAAAGAACCTGTAGTTGAAAAGCAAGGCTATCAATTAGCTTCAATGCTATTTTCTGAGCCAATTGGTGTTTACTATGGTAGAACATACTTTGGTGAAGAAGCTAAAAAGGATATCGTTTCATTAGTTAAAAAGATTATTGAAATGTATAAAGAAAGAGTTAAGAATAATCAATTCTTAGAAGAAAAGACTAAAGAAAAAGCAATCTTAAAGCTAAGCACAATGGAAATTAAGATGGGTTACCCTGATAGTGTTAATAAAGTTTATTCTTTATTAAAGGTAGAAGAGGATGATTCATTATTAAAGTCTGTTATGGCAGTTAGAAAGGCTTTAATTTTAGATAATATCAATAAATTATTTAAGCCAGTTGATAGAACTGAATGGGCAATGCCTGGTCATATGGTAAATGCTTGTTATAATCCATCTGCAAATGACATTACATTCCCTGCAGCTATTTTACAAAAGCCATTCTATTCAATTAACCAAACAGTATCTGAAAACCTAGGTGGTATTGGTGCTGTTATTGGTCATGAAATTTCTCACGCATTTGATAACAACGGTGCTCAATTTGATGAAAATGGTAATCTAGCAAATTGGTGGACTGAAAAGGATTATGCTAACTTCAAGGATTTAACTAAGAAGATGATTGAACAATTCGATGGAATTGAATATCATGGTGGTAAAGTAAATGGTGAATTAGTAGTATCTGAAAATATCGCTGATAATGGTGGTGTTGCTGTAACACTTGCTATTATGCATACATTAAAGGAAGCAAGCTTCAAAGAATACTTTGAAAACTGGGCTAAGGTATGGTGTATGAAGGCAAAAGAAGAATACATCCAATACTTACTTGTAAATGATGTACACTCTCCAGCTAAGCTAAGAGCTAATATTCCACCAAGAAACTTTGCTGAATGGTATGAAACATTTGGTGTTACTGAAAATGATCAAATGTATATCGCACCTGAAAAGAGAATTATAATTTGGTAATTTATTAAAGGACAGATAAAAAATCTGTCCTTTTTTTAAAAATATAAAATATTTTTAATGAATAAATACTACTAAAATGATAAAATAAAATTAGCTAAAAACTCGTGAAAATATATGAAAATTTTAATTAGACATATATTTTGTCTATTTAAGTGATAAAATGCTTTAAAAGAGGTGTTATTATGATTTTTGAGGATTGGATTAAAGGAAATAATAAAAAGATTTTAATATCAAATTCAAATAATTTTTCTAATAAAATTATCAAAAATTATTGTATTGGATTTAATACATATGTAAAAAATATTAAAACTTTTACATTATTAGATTTATTAAATATTTTATTTATTTCTGAAAAAGCTAAAAATAATAATGGTTTTATTGTAATAAGTGAATCTACTGCCTCAGTAATCATAGAATATCTTTTAAGAAAAGAAAAAAATAATGGTGTTGAATTAATTTATGATTTTATTCCTAATACCTCAGTTGGAGGCTTAACACATGCTGAGGTTTATAAAGCATTAAAACAAATTAGATTAGGTAAGGTTGATAAAAAAACAGCTAGATGTGAAGAGTTATATAAGCTAGGTTATGAATATGATGAATTTTTAGAAAGTCATAATTATTATGATTATTCAAAGCTTTTAGATTTTGGCTTAGAATTTGTTTATAGTCACTCAAAAGAAGAATTAATTGATATATTTGGATTTGGCTCTAATTTATCATTAGGTATTTTTGATAATGTTAAGTTAACCTATAAGGAAGCATTATTCTTAAGTAATTTAGAAAAGAAATTTAATACAAAGCTAGAAAAAATAAGCTATATCTATGAGGAAAATGAAATAGATAATAAATTTGTTAAATGCTATGGACTATATAATGAGGTTGATTTTATTGTTGATAAAATTATTAATGATAAATTAAATCCTTCAGATATCAATATTTATTATACTGATAATCAATATGAAAATTTCATAAGAGCTATTTTTGAAAGAAGAGGTATTCCTTTTAGATTTAATAAGGCATACGCTATTGCGACTAACCTAATTCAATTATTTAAGGATTTAATTGCATTCTATAAGGATGATTATAAATATGAGGATTTATATAATGTAGTTAAAAATCCTATTTTTACCTTTGATAAGGTAATAGAAAAGAATAATTTAAAAAAGGAAGATTACAATAAGCCTTTAAAGAGCTTTTTTGAAATCGTAAGAGAAAATATATGTAACTCAAAGGAAAGATATATTGAATTTATTAATAACTATAATAAGAATAATAAAAACGAAATCTTTGTTAATTATTTCTTAAAGGATTTAATAGAAGTTACAGAAGATATAGAATTAAATAAATTATATCTAAATATTTATAATTTAATTAAAAAATATACATATGTTAATAATGAATATATTTCATTAAAGGATAAATTAGATGATTTAGTAATTATTTATGACATTATGAGCTTAATCAACGATGGATTAGATAATCATTTAGATTATATTTCAAAGCATTTAGAGGAATTGACATATAGTGAAAAAGAAGATGACTTTGCTATTAATGTAATTAAGCTTAACGATTATGATATCATCGATAGAAAATATAATTTCGTATTAGGCTTATCTAGCAGTCAAATTAAGAAAAAAGAAGTCGAATCAGCTATTTTTTCTGATAAAGAATATTTAGATATTTTAGATAATAATTATTATATTTCTTTAGCTAAAAATCTAAATTTAGAATTTAATGATGTTTTAAATAAAACTTTCAAATCTATTAATAAGGCAACAATTTATTTTGAATATTCATGCTTTGACACAATAGAATTTAAGCCACAAGCACCATCTATTTTCTATTTAGATAAACTAGGAAAAAATGAAGAATTATATCATACATATAAGTCTGATTATAATAACTATTATGTAAATAAAAAAGAAGTTATAAATAAGGTTAAAAAATATAAAAATGATGAAGAAGATTATATCGCTAATACAAATAATTTAAATTTTGTTGATGCATCAGATAAAACATTAGATTTAAATTTAGTTCCAGATACTGTTAAGGTATATGAATCTTTAAATAATAAAATTGATAACATATGGTCTTTAAGTGCATCAGGTCTAGGCTTGCTTGTAACATGTCCTATGTGCTATTGTTATCAATATTTAAAATTTATACCTAATCTAGATTTTAAAGAGCCTAAAAGCTATGCTTGGCTAGATCCTTTATCTAAGGGTAATTTATTCCATCATACATTAGAATATTATTCAAATAATGTATTTAAGAATGATGAAAAAGACTTTAATGAGGATGAATTTAATAAGGCCTATGAAAAAGCAATTGGTGAGGCTGTATTAGAAATACCTTATCCAAATGAAAAGATATTTGAAAAGGAATATAAATTTAACAAGGATGTAGCTTTTAAATATATCAATAGATTACATAGCTTTTATAATGAAAGTGCATCATTAAATAAATTCTATAAGAATATTGGAAATGAATTAGATTTTGGTAAAGATAAATCATTTAAGGCAATAGTTAATGATTCATTTGAAATAGAAATAGATAATATCCTATATAAAACAAATTATGAGCTTTCCTTAAATGGTTCAATTGATAGATTAGATGGTTATTTAGATGGAAATACTCTTCATTTATTAATTATTGATTATAAAACATCTAAAGAAGAAAACCTAAAAAAGGAAATAAAGGAATTTACTAAAATTCAGCATTATATTTACGCAATTGCTGCATTTAATTATTTTGAAAATAAAAAGGATGAAATTGAAAAAATCTTTAATCATAATATTACATCCTGTGTAATTGATGATATGGAATATCATCTACCTTTTAGCGAGGTTATTTTAAAATGGAGTGAAGGCTTTAATATCAAAAACTTTGACTCTAGTATTCCAGCATCTTTAGATGATGTTATATTCCCAGAAAAGATTAAAGAGGCAATAGGTATTGTTTCTTTATTTAGAGATGGAGTGAATATTGATATTTTATATAATGAATTGAAAAAATATTATGATAAATATAAATTAAAGGATCCTAATGTTTATTCAAATTATAAGCATATTTGTAGATATGAAATAGATTCTTATGTGGAGGAGGAAGAAGATGATAAGTAGAATAGAAACAAAAGCTAATTCTAAAGAAATTAGAGACTATATTCAGCATGACATCTCATCTTCCATATTCATTGATGCAGGTGCTGGTGCTGGTAAAACTTCATCAATTGTTGCTAGAGTATTAAATCAAATTAAAGCTGGTATTTCACCTAAAAGAATAGTTATTATCACATTTACAAATAAGGCAACAGAAGAAATTCTATCTAGAATTAATAGTGCTGTTTATAAGGCTGCCTTAGAAGAGGAAGACTTAAAAACAAAGGAATTACTTACAAATGCATTTAATAGCTTAAGCTCAATGACTATTTCAACTATCCATTCTTTTTGTTATACCCTACTTTCTGAAAGAAGCTTAAATATTAAGCTTCCTATCGGTGTAGGATTAATGGAGGATGAGGATTTAGAGAAAGAACAAACTAAAATATTTAATAAATGGATTAAATCATTAAATAAAAATGATTATGATGTTTTAGCAAATAAAGGCCTAATTGATTATATGCTTGTTAAAAATATCAAGGATTATTTTAAATTATTTTCTAAGTTAGAAGACTCAATATATGATATTGAGTCAATTGATATTAATAAGCTAAATGAAATAATACCATTTATTTTAAAATTTATTGAAAGCTATGATAAATTAGCTGATGACTTTTCTGTTATTTGCGATAAAGAAAAAGAAAAGGTATTAAATGCTAAGGGTGCTCAATTAATTTTATTAAAGGATAAGCTAGAAGAAATAGATGATAATGATTTACTTGATTTTATTAATGGTAAATTAGCTGATGAATTGATTGATGTTATTCAAAAAGCTTTAGATGGAGCAATGGAGGCAAATCTTAAAAACTCATCTAAAAAAGAAAATATCGCAACAGCTAAGGCTGAATTTAATGCGATAATTGCTGAATCTAGTGAAAAAATAAAAGCCTTAAGATCATATTTTATGGCTTCAAAAAATATTATTAAAAATAGATTAGCTATTGAATATGGCTATAAAGCATATTTATTTTATAAGAATGAAAGATCTAGAATTAATATTTCTAAAGATGAATTATTATATTTAACAAATGAAATAATTAAAGATGATAAGGCAAGATGCTATTTTGCATCAAAATATGATTGTATCTATGTAGATGAATTCCAAGATACAGACCATATTCAAGCTGATTTTATTTGGAGATTAACTGAAGAAATAGATAATTATCATAAAGAGAATAATATTGATTGTGGATCACTTGTTGTTGTAGGTGACCCTAAACAATCTATTTATAGATTTAGAGGAGCTGACCCTGAGGTGTTCTTCAAGGTAAAAGAAGATTATAAGGAAAGAAAATCAGTAATTTATTCATTAAATTATAATTTTAGATCTAATAATTTAATTTTAGATTATATCAATAATGAATATGATACAAAGGATATCCAAGGCGGAGATTTAAAATATAGTCCTATGCTATATAATGATAATCATATAGTACCAAAGCCTATTAATGATAAATGTATAGCTGGTGTCTTTTATTTTGAAAATGATCCTCTTTATTCTGAAGAAGATAATATTGCATCACTTATTAGAAAGCTAATTGATGAAGGCTATATGATTCCAAAATATAAGAATAATGGTTATATTTATAGTCCTATTGAATATAATGACTTTTTAGTTTTATTCCATCAATTTAAAAATTCATTCCGCTTTGTTGAAGCATTTAAAAAATATAATATTCCTGTTTCAATTTCAGGAAGAGTAGATTTTAAAAATGAACATGGTCTAAAGGTTTTTAGAAGATTATTTAGAGGTATTGTAACACCTCAAGATAGAATTGCTAAAATGGGTGCCATTGAAGCCTTAAGAATGAATAATTATGATAAGACATTTAAAAATGAGGATGAAGCATTTAAATTCTATAATGATTTATATGATTCTATTTTAGATGAAACTCATGATCTATCTGGATATGCTAAAGCTTTATATTTAAAGGAGCATTTAGATTATATTTTAGGTGATAGAGATTTATATCAATCAATTTATATTAAACTAACTCAAGCAATAGAAAATGCCTTTGCTAAAAGTATTTCAAATGCGATTTCCTTAGCTGATTATTTTGATAAATACTTTGAATCAGAAATATCAGAAGAACTTATTATGGATGAAAAATCACCAAGCATTCGTTTTATGAATGCTCATAAATCAAAGGGCTTAGAAGGAAATATTGTTATTTGGGTTGATAATGGTACTAAATGTGAATTAAAGGATTCTTATTTAAAGGAAGGAAATCTATTCCATTTTGGAATTGATTTAAATCCTACATTATCAGAAAAGGCACATAAGGAATCTGAAAGAGAATTTGGAAGATTAGAATATGTTGCCGCAACACGTGCAATGAATGTTTTAATCTTTTCAAATCGTATGGAAAAAGAAAAGTTATTTATGAGATCAGGCTATGATTATCATTTTAATGAATTAGAAAATTATCAAATAGGATCTCTACCAGAAGGCATAGCTACTTTAGATGAATCTAAAGAGGAATTAGAATATAATCCAACAGAAGAAAAAATAAATAATGAATATAAGCCAGATATTATTCATATGAGTCCATCAAAATATGAAATACATGAAAAAAGAGATAAGACAATTGATTTTAATCCTTTAAGACCTTTTGGTAATGTAATTGGTACAATTATGCATAGAAGCTTAGAATTATTGATTTTAAGAAGAAAAAATGATGATTTATCTAATTATAGTGAAGAAAATTTAAAGGCTTTAGCAAGACAAGCAATCTTTGAATCTAGAAATGATATAGATTTTGATAAGGATTATTTAAAATATGAAAAATTTGTTTTTTCAGTTTTAAAGGCTACAAGAAATTATTATAAAGAAATAAAACTATTAAAAGATGCTTTAATGGTTGAACCTGAGTTTAGTTATTCATTATTTAAAAATGAAAAAATTGATGAATTTAAAACTGATGATGATTCATTAATTTACTTAAATGGTACAATGGATTTATTTATAAAATATAAAGATAAAATATTAATTATAGATTATAAATCTGATTTTATTGGCTACCAAAATGATAAGCAATTTAGTGAAATAATAAAAAATGAATATCAAAATCAATTAAATGTTTATCGTAAATCAGCATCAATTATGTTTGATGATATAAAAAATATTGAAACTAAAATTATATATTTTAAAAACTATGATTATGAAAAAGAATATATAGAACCAGTTGAAGTATTAATTAAGCCCTAACTAGGGCTTTTTTAATTTTATATAATTTTTTTTAAAACTTTAATTAAAATTTAAGTTTCTATTTTATATTATAAGTACTAAAGGTTAAGAAAATAATTTTTAAGGATGTGGAAGTATGAAAAAAAATAAATTAATCGCATTATTTTCTTTAGGCTTACTTACAATATCTTTAGCATCATGCGAAATCTCTGATATCACTGAATTCTTAAATGATATTAATAAAACAGAGGTAAGTAATGTTGATGTTACCGAAGAAGATACTGAAGATGAAAGTGAAGAAAATATAATAATTACTCCTGTAAAGGAAGAGGATGAAGAAAAAGAAGAAACTCAAGAGGATACAAAAGAAGATAATTTAGAAGAAACTACAATTATTAATAAGTATCAATTAATGGCTTCATATCTATATGAATATGAAAATGATTATGAAACATTATATGGATATCAAGCTTTAGCTTCTGATAGATATGGAGCTTTAATGCAGGATGTTTATAAAACATTTTATGAGGATGCCCATTACTTTTTAGCAAGTGATGAAGATTATGAGGTTTATGAATCATCAAGCTTTAATTATGTTATTGTTGGTGAATATGAATATACAAATTATAGATATACAGATATAATCGCATCGGCTTGGATCACATTTATAGAAGAAAATCCTTTATATTATTTTACATATACAGGCTATACTATAAAAACTGAAGGCAATGGAAGTAATACTACATATTCATTCTGCTTCTTAGCAGGAACTGATTATGCTAAAGCAGAAGCTAGATATAATGCCAATGAAAAGGTATTAGAAATGATTAATGACTTTGAAGAGCAATATGAGGCTTTAGAATCTAAAGATGATTATACAGTTTCTAAAATGATTCATGATTATATTTGTAATAAGATTTCATATGCTTATGATAAAAATGGAGATGCATCAGAAGAGTATTGGGCACATAATATTTTAGGTGTTGCTGAAAAGGGCTCTGGTGTATGTGAATGCTATGCTGAAACATATTTATTATTAAGCTATTTAACTGATTTAAATTGTTTAATTGTTTTAGGTGAATCATCAGGTGGTGGCCATGTATGGAATTATGTTGAAATTGATGGTACATGGTATGGTGTAGATGCTACATGGGATGATGGAGAAGAAATATCATATGATTACTTCTTAGTATCAAAAAGTATAATGTCTAAGGCTCATCAAGCAAATGATTCAAATAGCTATGGAATAGATTATCAGGTAGACCTACCTACATTATCATCATCTAGCTATGATACATCTTTAGATCAAGAGGAAACTCCAACATATCCAGCAATTCCTCAATACCCAACAATTACATATCCTCGTGTTAATCCATGGGGACCTAGAAGATAGAAAAAATGCTCAATCATTTGATTGAGCTTTTATTCTTTATATGTTAAAATTTAATTAGTTTTTTGCAGGGAAGGAAATAATTATGCCAGTAGATATTAAAATTGATCAATTTGAAAAGAAAGCAAAGCTTTCAAATAAGAGAAGAATGGAAAGAAGCTATACATCAATAGCTGAGCATCCCGAAGAATATTTAACATATAAGCCAATGGGAATGAGTGATAAATTCTTACTTGAAATCACATGTGATAAATCTGATGTTGATGAATTACAAGCATTCTTTACTAATAAGGGATATAAGATTGTTGGTGCTGAAAAGACATTTTTTATAGAAAGAGAAATTGAAGATTTCCATAAATATAAAAGTGTTTTAAAGCAAGAAGCAATAGATGCTTATTTAGCTGAAGAAAAAAGATTAAACGATATTTTAGCAAATCCTTTAAAATATAAGGATGCAACAACTGAAAATGATGTTTTATTCTATTTATATCCTTATAATGATAAGATTGAAACATTATATGAATTTATCCTAAGTGAAAAGGAAGATTTATTAAAATATGCCCAAGAAAAGGATATTACTATTTTAATGGGTATTGCAGGATTTAGCCAAACAGTATCAGGCTTTATTGGTTTTAATTTCTTTGACTTAGATGAAAAAGAAGAAGGAAAAGAAATTGTTGTTGATTTTGCCTATAATTTCGTTGTTAATATTGACTTTGATAATCCTTTAAATGTTTATGCAACAGCACTTGTTTTATCTGGCTTAACTAAGGATAGAGAAGATTTAGAAAATATTAATTATCATATTGTAGCTAAAGAATTTTAATAAAAAAATAAATGGTCGAGTAATCGACCATTTTCTTTTTCTTATTTTATGATTCCACCATCTTGAGGAATTAAATCTAGGTATGAATATTCTAGAACAACTGTTTTTGTTTTTGAATAAGTATCAGTATAAGTTAAATATAAATAAATTGTTGGGTAATCAACTGTTACAGGTACAGGCCAAGTTTTAGCTTTGGCAGGAAAATCGATTTGTCCTGAAATTGTAAATGACTTGTAATTAGAATTAGAAGTTGATTTTGCTGCTTCCTCATTTTCACAAATTGTTAATTCTTTAGCGGCTGAAGAAGAAGGATACTTAATGAATCCTACCCAAGGTGCTGCCATACAGATTGATACGCTAACCTTGCCATTTTTTAAATTAGGTGTATTATCATTTTTATAAACGGCTACCTTATAGATTGCTTGTCTTGTTGTAGCGTTTGAATCATCCTCAACATATTTTGTACAAACTAAATATACTCCCATTGTATTAAATTTGTCATGCTTCATTCTTTCATCAATGTTATTGAATGAGCCTTCTTCAAAATCTGTTGCTTTACCATCTGAAATTGATTGAGTTACAAATGGTGTGTATTTTGCCTCACTTGCGGCTGTAACATAGCTTTGGACTGTATAAACTATTAAAAATAAAATAGCTACACATGCAAATACGAATATTAATGTGAAAATATTTCTTCCAAAAGGAAGCTTTTTTTTCTTCTTGTTATCTTTATTTTTATTGATATTTCCCATGCGAAAAACCTCCCTAAATATCTTGTTAAATATATTATATCAAAACTATCATTAAAATTCATTATTAAAAATGAAAAAAATAGGATTAGATTATAAATTATATTTATATAAAAGTCCATTTTGGATTGACTAAAATCTTTAAAAAATATATAATAAATTTGATAGGTTTTATTGTGAAAAAATAAAATTTATAACGATAATATGGGGAGGCAAATATGCAATTAACAATATTAGCCATTGAAACTGGCGTTTGGGTTGCCCTTATTATTTTGGTTTTAGTTTTAGGCGCAGGTAGTGGTGTTTTTATTGGATACATGCTACGCCTAAAAAAGCATGATAAAACAATTACTAATGCTAAAGAAGAAGCAAGAAAAATTGTTAATCAAGCTAATGATGATGCTAATCAAAGAAAGAAAGAACTTATTAATGATGCGAAAGAAGAAATTGCTATATTAAAGCAAGAAGCAGATCAAGATATTAAAGATAGGAAAAGCGTAGTAGTTGAACTTGAAAATAAACTTAATCAACGTGAAGACATGCTAGATAGACGTTCTTCTAATCTTGATCATCGTGAAGATCTTTTAAGTGCTAAAGAAAATAAGCTAGATGAGAAAAAAGCAGAATTAGAACAACAAAATATTAGGGTTGAAGCCATTTTAAAGAAGCAAGAACAAAAACTTATTGAAATTGGTAATTTAACAAAGGAAGAAGCTAAGAAGCTTATTATGGACAATGTTAAAGAATCAATGAAGTTAGAAATTGCTTCATACATTAAAGAAGAAGAGGAAAAAGCAAGAGATATAGCTCAAGCAAAGGCAAGAGATGTTTTAGCTTTAGCTATTCAAAAATATGCTGGTGATTCAATATCTGAAACTACAGTATCTACAGTATCACTTCCTGCAGAAGAAATGAAAGGAAGAATTATTGGTAGAGAAGGTAGAAATATTAGAACTATTGAATCTTTAACAGGTGTTGATTTAATTATTGATGATACTCCTGAAGCCATTGTTTTATCTGGTTTTGATCCAGTTAGAAGAGAAATTGCTAAGAAGTCTTTAGAAATTTTAGTTTCTGATGGTAGAATCCATCCTGCAAGAATTGAAGCAGTTGTTGAAAGATGCCGTTCAGAAGTTGAAATGTCTATTAGAGAAATGGGTGAAGATGCTGTATTTAAAACAGGTATTGGTAAGGTTCATCCAGATTTAATTAAGCTTTTAGGTAGATTACATTTCCGTACAAGCTATGGTCAAAATGTATTAGATCATTCAATTGAAACAGCAATGCTTGCTGGTAAGCTAGCTGCTGAAATTGGTGAAAATGAAATTTTAGCAAGACGTGCCGGCTTATTCCATGATATTGGAAAAGCTGTTGACCATGAAATTGAAGGCTCACACGTAGAAATTGGTGTTGAAATTGCTAATAAGTATCATGAACCTAAAGAGGTTGTTGATGCAATAGCATCTCACCATGAAGATGTTCCACCAAAGAGTGTTATCGCAGTATTAGTTGCTGCTGCTGATGCATTATCTTCAGCAAGACCTGGTGCTAGATCAGATTCATTAGAAAACTATACAAAGAGACTTGAAAACCTTGAAGCTATTTCAAACTCTATTAAGGGTGTTCAATCTTCATTCGCTGTTCAAGCAGGTCGTGAGGTTAGAGTTATCGTTAACCCTGAAGAGGTTGATGATGTTTCTACATTCTCAATCGCAAGACAGATTAAAGAAGAAATTGAAAATAAGCTTTCTTACCCTGGTACTATTAAGGTAACAGTTGTAAGAGAAACAAGAGCTGTTGAGGTTGCAAAATAATAAATAAAAGAGTGATTCATTCACTCTTTTTAAATCTTTTAGGAGGAAATATGAAAATACTATATTTGGGTGATATTGTTGGTGAAGCAACAATTGATGTTTTGAAAAGAGCTATAGAAGATATTAAAAGAGACTATAAAATTAATATGGTATTAGCAAATGCTGAAAATGTTACTCAAGGTAAAGGATTAAATGAAAAGCATTATAAGCAATTAAAATCAATTGGTATTACCGCAATGACTATGGGAAATCATACTTTCTCTAAATCAGAAATTAAAGAATATATTGATGGTGCCTCTATTGTTAGACCTGCTAATATTAATACAAAATATGGTAAAGGTTATATGGTAATTAATTATAATGATAAAAAATTATTATTAGTTAATTTAATGGGTAGAGTATTTATCAATTCACCTTTAGATTGTCCATTTAAAACAATGGATAAAATTTTAGAAGAAGTAAAGGCTGATTATACAATTGTTGATTTCCATGCTGAGGCAACAAGTGAGAAAAAAGCTTTCTTCTATGATTTTTCAGGTAAGGTTGATGCAGTGTTAGGAACTCACACTCATGTTCAAACTGCTGATGAAGAAGTTTATAACAATACATGTTATATAACTGATATGGGTATGTGTGGACCTTATGAGTCAATTTTAGGTGATGATAAGGATATGGTTATAGAACGCTTTAGAACTGGTATTTTCGATAGATTAAAGGTTGCCCAAACAAATGAATTCCAAATTTGTGGCGTAATTTTAGATTTTGGTCCAACAAATAATAAAATTACTAGAATTAATCTAAAATATAAGTTATAATAACTTTCGTTAAAAAAGAGGAATAAAAATGAGTAAATTAGATAAAGATATAGAAAACATGTTCTTACCATCTTTAAAGGCAGCTCGTTTAAGAAAGAAGATGCCTACTGAAACAATTAAGTATAAGGTGGAAGAAAAATATAAAGAATTAGGTAAGGGAAAAACTTACTATATTTATACATATGGTTGCCAAGGTAATATGGCAGATTCAGAAATCATGGCTGGTATCTTAGAAGAAATTGGTTATACACTTTCAAATGATCCAGTTGATGCTGATGTTGTATTATTAAATACTTGTGCTGTAAGAGAAAATGCTGAACAAAGAATTTGGGGTGTATTAGGCCAATTAAAGGGTAGAAAAAGATTACATCCTGATATGATTATTGGTATTTGTGGATGTATGCCTCAAGAAGAAAAGGCTACAAATAAATTAATTAATTCATATGAATTTGTTGATATCGTATTTGGTACTCATAATAGAGACCACCTACCATATTTAATTAGCCAAGTTTATGAAACAAGAAAATGTGTTGTTGAGGTTATCTCTAATGAAGGAAGCATTTTAGAATGCGCTCCTAAAAGAAGAGAATCTACATTTAAGGCTTGGGTTCATATTATGTATGGCTGTGATGAATTCTGTACATATTGTATTGTACCTTATACAAGAGGTAAGGAACGTTCTCGTGCTAAAGAAGATATTTTAGCTGAAGTAAAAAAATTAAAAGAACAAGGCTATAAAGAAATTACTTTATTAGGACAAAATGTAAATGCTTATGGTAAGGATTTAGATGATGGTTCTTATACATTTGGTGATTTATTAGTTGATATCGATAAGATTGGTATTGATAGAGTAAGATTTACATCTCCACATCCAAGAGATATGGATGAAAAGGCAATGCAAGCAATGGCAAATTGTAAGAGTGTAATGCCTCATCTTCATTTCCCTGTTCAATCAGGAAACGATAGAGTTTTAAAGATAATGAATAGAAAATATACAAGAAAAGATTATATGGATAAAATTAATCGTTTATATGAGCTTATTCCTGATATTTCTATTACAACAGATATTATCGTTGGCTTCCCTGGTGAAACATATGAAGAATTCAAAGATACTATTTCTTTAGTAAAGAAAGCTCGCTTTGAAGGTGCATATACATTTATTTATTCTCCAAGAGAAGGAACACCTGCCGCTGTAATGGATGATCCAATTTCAGCAGAGGATAAGCATAAATGGTTTGATGAATTATGTGCTGCAACAAATGAAGGCTACCTAAAGGGTCATGAAAGATTTGTAGGACGTGTTGTTGAGGTGTTAGTTGAAGGACCTGCTAAATCAGGTGAAAACATGATGTCAGGCTATACTCCAAATAATAAGCTTACACACTTTGAATCAAATGATTTATCTTTAGTTGGTAAATTTGTTAAGGTTAAAATTACTAAGGCTAATACTTGGTTTATGATGGGTGAATTAGTTGAGTAATATTGATGAATTAAAAGATTATTTTAATAATTTAGAAGAAGTTAAAAGATTTAAAGAATTAGAAAAATATATTAATAACAATAAGAATTTAAAAGCTTTAATTGATTCATATCATCAAAAACAAAAACAATATGTTAATGCTTTAGAATTTAAGCAGGAAGCACAAGCTAAGATTTATGAGAATGAATTAGCAAAATTAAAAAATGAGATTTTAGATATTCCTTTTGTTGATGAATATTTAGAATTAATTGACATCATAAATCAAAAGCTTGAAATAGTATCTAGTGAGCTAAATTATAAATTAGATAAAATTATTAATGATTAAAGACCAGCAATGGTCTTTTTTTATTTTTTGTGATTCTTTTTCCTAACATTATTCTTGTGTATGAAATGATATAATTATATAATTTAATTACTAAGGTTTTGAAGGAGGAATAATATGTTTAATAAACAAATTGCAAAAGTTGTTTTAACAAACGCTATGTCAACTGGTGCTGACTTTGCAGAAATATTTTTTGAAGATACATTTCATGGAAATATTTTAATGTATAGTGGCAAGGTTGATAAGGCAACAACAAACCATGTTTATGGTGCAGGTATTAGAATTATTAAAGATGATAGAGAAGTTTATGGCTATACATCTAAAATTGATGAGGCAGGTTTATTAGAATTATCTAATAAGCTTAAATCAAGCTTTAATTCAAAAGACATTAAAGAGGTTAAGGAATTAAAGGAAGAACATGCAGAAGAATCTGCAGTAAAATTAAATAGATTATCTAAGGATGTCGATTTAAAGGAAAAAATTGCTTATTTAAATATTTGTAATGAAGCAGTTAAGGATTATAGTCCTTTAATTGTTCAATATATTGCTCAAATGAGTGATACAACTCAAGAGGTTACAATTGCTAACTCTAAAGGTAAATATATTACTGATACAAGAAATCAACAAAGAATCTATTTTTCTGTTATTGCTGAACATAATGGTAAGAAACAATCTAATGGTGGTTCTGTAGGTGGTAATTTCTCTATTGATGGCTATAAGGACAAGGATTTAGTAAGTTTTGCTAAAGAAATTGCTGAATCAGCTGTTGTTATGGTTGATGCACCTGAAATGGTTGGTGGTGTATATCCAGTTGTTATTCATAATGGATTCGGTGGTGTTTTATTCCATGAGGCTTGTGGACATCCACTAGAGGCATCAGCTGTATCTAGAGGATTATCTGTATTTACAGGTAAGAAGGGCGAAAAGATTGCATCTAGCGTTGTTACAGCAATAGATGATGGAACTATTTATAATGAATGGGGTTCTACAAATATTGATGATGAAGGTAATAAGACTACTAAGAATGTATTAATTAAAGATGGTATCTTAACTAACTATATGATTGACGAAAAGAATGGTAAGTTAATGAATATGCCTTCAACAGGTGCTTGTAGAAGAGAATCTTATAAATATTCTCCAACATCAAGAATGACTAATACTTATATTGCAAATGGTAAATCTACATTTGAAGAAATCATTGCCGCAACTGAATATGGTCTATTTGCTAAATCATTAGGCGGTGGTTCAGTTAACCCAGCAACAGGTGAATTCAATTTTGCTGTTAATGAAGGCTATATGATTGAACATGGTAAAATTACTCATCCAGTTAGAGGAGCTACTTTAGTAGGTAATGGAGCTAACGCTTTATTAAATATTGATATGGTAGCTAATAACCAAACATTTGGTCATGGTGTATGTGGTGCATCTTCAGGATCTGTTCCTGCCAATGTTGGTGAACCTACAATTCGTATTTTAAATATGACTGTAGGCGGAAATGGAGGTAAGAAGTAATGGATTTCAATAAGTTATTAGCTCGTGCTTTAGAAAAAGGCATTAAAGAATTAGAAGTATATGAAAAAGTTAGTGAAGCTATAAGTGTAGAAACATTTAATTCACAAATCGATAAAAACACAGTTGAAAATTCAACAGGTATTTATGTAAGAGGCGTTTATAATAACCATATTGCTGCAATCTATGTTGAAAAGGATTCTGATGATGAAATAGAAAATATTATTAATAGATTAATTGAAAATGCATCTATTATTGAATCAAATGATCCATATTTCATCTATGAAGGAGATAAGGATTATCCTGAAATAGCTTTAAAGGAAAATGATTTTGATGAATATACATTAGAAGATTTAGCTAAGGTATGCGTTAAAATTGAAAATGATCTTAAAGCTAAATGTGATAAAATTCTTAATTCACAAGCCGCTATTGGAATTGATAGTAATTATGTTTCAATTAAGAATTCAAATGGTTTAAATGTTAGTAAAAAATCAAGAAACGCAATATTCTATATTCAAACTATGATTAAGGTTAATGATGATGTTAAAACAGGCTTTTATGTTGAACGTTTAAATAATATTAAGGATATTAATTTAGATAAAGCATATAAATTTGCTGTAGAAAGACCTCTATCTTCAATTGGTGCTAAATCATATAAGAGTGCTCAATATCCAGTACTATTTGAAAATAAGGTAGCATCAAGCTTAATCGCAACATTTTCATCAATGTTTTCAGCAGATGTAGTATTAAAGAAGGCATCTCCTTTACAAGATAAGATTGGTGATGTTGTATTTGGTAAGAATATTACAATTACTGATGAGCCTTTAAATGAAAAATCATTCTATCAAACACCATTTGATGATGAAGGTGTTAAGGCGTTCAATAAAGAAGTAGTTAAAGATGGTAAATTATTAACTTATCTTCATAATTTAAAAACTGCTAAGATGATGAATACTAAATCAACAGGTAATGGTTTTAAGGATAGAGGAGGAAATATTGCTGTATCTATTTCTAACCTATGCTTAAAAACATCTGATGTTTCATTTGATGATATGATTAAAGATATTAAAGAAGGTATCTTTATTACATCAATTCAAGGCTTACACGCTGGTGCTAATTCAGTTTCTGGTGCTTTTAATTTACAATCAAGTGGTTATGTAATTAGAGATGGTAAGATTAGTGAGGCAGTAACATTAATTATTGTTTCAGGTAATTTCATTGATATGTTAAATAATGTAGCTTGTATTTCAAATGATTTTGAAATTAATTCTAGTGTTGGAACTGGTTCAATTCTAGTTAATTCACTTGCAATATCAGGTAAGTAAAAATAAAAATGACCTACGTTTTGTAGGTCATTTTTTTTAGTTTCCAATTGTTGCGATTTCGCTAACATCTTGAGGTGCTTCATTTTTATATGACATCTTAAGAATGATTGGAGTTAAGAATGATGTAATTAAAATTAATACTAGGATGAATGGTTGAATTGATGAATCAATAATACCAGCATCAATACCCTTTTGAGCAGAAATTAAACAAACCTCAGCTCTAACCATCATACCAATACCACATCTAAATGAATCTTTAACTGAATATTTACTAATCTTAGCACCAATACCACATCCTAATAATTTACCTGAAATACCTGCTAAAACAAATAGTAATCCAAATAAAATGAATGATGGTTGAATTGCTGAGAATGAACCAATTGAAGATAAACCAACCTTAGCGAAGAAGACTGGTGTGAAAATTAAATAAGAAGTAGTATCAGCTCTCTTTTCGATATATCCTGTATCTCTTGTACCAGATAAGAATAAACCAGCGAAGAAAGCACCAGTAATATCTGCAATACCAAACCATGCTTCAGCTGCATAAGCATAGAAGAATGCGAATGCTAAAGCGAAGATAGGTAATCTTCTGTGGTGATCATAGCGGTTTGATAATTTTTTAAATATCATACGAACTAGGATACCAAATGCGATAGCGAATACGAAGAATAGAATTGTTTTACCAAAAACAATAGCGATTTGTTTTCCAGCATCAGCAGAAGAACCAGATGTTAATGCACCATCTAATGAAATGATTACAGATAGAATAATAACACCGATGATATCATCTAGGATTGCAGCTGAAACAATAGCTGTTCCAATAGGAGATTTTAATCTACCTAATTCTTTTAATGCTGCAACTGTAACAGATACTGATGTAGCTGTTAGAATAACGCCATAGAATAAATTTCTAAATAAAATCTTTGTATCTGAAAGACTACCAGGTAATACAAGTGATACTAAGAATCCAAGTCCCATAGGAACTATTACACCCATAGTGGTAATAACAAGTGATGCTAAACCTGTTTCTTTAACTTGCTTTATATCTGTTTCTAATCCAGCAGAAAACATGATAAGTACAACACCGATTTCAGCTAAAAAGGCAATACCGCTTTTAGAGCTATCAGTGATTAATCCTTGATTAGGAATTAAAGTGATTAATCCAAGTAAGATTCCTGTTACAAGTAAACCAATTACTTGAGGAAGTCCTATCTTTCTACATCCTATAGAAAGTAGCTTAGATAATACTAAAATCAAAGCCAATGGAAATAATATTTGATAAAATTCTGTTGCTTCCAAAATTTTATACCTCCTTTTTTATCAACGAATAAAATTTTATCACTTTTATTATCGTTTGTTAAGAAAAAAGTTAATAATATAAAGATAATTTATAATGTAAATGTTTTTAGTAATAGTTTTAAGTATAATAATTGTGCTAATTTTTCCTAGATTTATAAAAAAATCGTTTTATAATATCCCTGTAATTGAGGTGTTTTTATGGAAAACAAACAAATTCTAAGAAGAAAGAAAATCTTAGGTGGTAATTTATGGACAACTGTATTAGTAATTATAGCTCCTTTAGCCTTATATCAATTATTCAATAGCTTTTATAGCTTAATTGATGCGGCAATTTGTGCTCAAATCTCAACTTCAGCACAAACTAAGGTTGTAGCTATAAATCAAATAAAATCAACAATTTCAGCTTTTGGAGCTGGTCTTGCTGCCGGTGGTGCTGTAATAGTTTCAAGAAGATATGGTGCAGGAGATTTAAAATCAGCCAAGCATAATGCATCTAATATGCTATTTATGTCACTTGTTTTAAGTGCTATCCTATGCTTAATCTTAATTCCACTTGCTTATCCTATATTATTAATGTGTGCTGTACCAGGTGCTGGAGATAGTGAAGTAATCTTTTACTTTAGTCTTCAGCTTGTTGAATTAATATTTGTATCTATTAATAATGTATTTATTGGTTTAGAAAAAGCTAAAGGTAATTCTAAATTAATCTTAATATTAAATTTATTTGTTTTAATAATTAAGATTTCTCTAACATGTGCCTTTGTATTTGGATTTAATTTTAGAAATATTATATTTGTTGAACTTGCAACTATTATTGCTCAAGCATTATTAACTGTAACTGGTTTATTTATAATGTTTAGTAAGAAAAATATTATAAAGTTAGAATTTAAAATGCTACTTCCTAAAAAAGAATTTGTACTTCCTATCTTAAAATTATCTATTCCAATTTTCTTAGGTAAGTTTGTTATGAGCTTAGGTAAGGTAATAGTTAATTCAATGTGCGGACATTTCTGGAATGATTATACATCTGATGTTGTAATAGGTTCTTTAATTGTTGGTACATTAGGCGTATCTAATAATATGTGTGGCTTAATAACATCTCCTACTAATTCCTTTGAAGAAGGAGAATCAACTATAGTTTCTCAAAATCTAGGAAATGGTAATATGAAAAGAACTATTAAAGCATTTGTTATTACTATGATATATGTTTCAATTGTTTCACTTTTAGGATATGTTTTAATGCGTTTTGTATTTATTAATCAATTAATAGAATTATTCTCAAGCCCTGATAAGGATGCTGAAATTTATAAAAACATGGTAAAAGAAATATTTGTTTGGGATTCTTTATCTATTATAGCCTTAGGTATAACTGCCGCTGTATTAGGTTTGTTATATGGATATGGTCAAACAAGATTATCTACTATATTAAATTTATCAAGAATTGGTTCTAGAATAATTATATTATTAATATTCCATTCAGCTGCCCCTGATATGAGCCCTACACTTTGTGCTGGTTTATCAATGGGTATTTCAAATACTATAATATTAATTATTTCAGTTACATTCCTATTAATATTCTTACTTAAAATAAAGAAGAAGGGCTATATGGGAATGCATTTAAGTGATCCTGAACCTGAAATTGCTGAACTAAAATTTGAATAGATTTAAAAAGACTTCCTGGGAAGTCTTTTTTTATAAATAAAAAAGCCTAAGCTTTCGCTTAGACTTAGTTACTTGATATTTCCATAAAGATAGGAATAACTATAGGCTTTCTATCTGTCTTTTGATAAATAACCTCACTTAATTTATCAGTTAATGATTTCTTTAAATCATCTAAATTTAAAGTTTTAACCTTAGCCATTTCTTCATTGATAAATTGCTTAGCAATTTCAACAAATGATTTAGTTAATTCTTCAGAATCCTTCATATATATGAATCCTCTAGATACAACTTGAGGTTCTAATAAAAGCTTCTTTTCTTTAGGGTCAATTGTTAATACTAAAGAGAACATACCATCATCTGATAATGCTTTTCTTTCTCTAATGATTGTACCTGATACATCACCAATAGAAGTACCATCAATATAAACATCACCAGCAGAAGGAATGTGACCAGCAATTCTACCTTCTTGTTGTTCGTTAAATGCAACAACATCTCCATTTTCTAAAATGAAAATCTTATCTGGATCAACACCAGTTTCAATTGCTAAATCCTTATGAACTCTTTGCATACGGTATTCACCATGGACTGGTAAGAAGTATTTTGGTTTAACAAGTGATAACATAAGCATTAATTCCTTCTTAGCAGCGTGTCCTGTTGTATGTGTATCGATAATTGGTGAATTAACGATTACATTACAGCCGTGCTTGAATAATGCATTAATTGTCTTATTAACACTTTCTTGGTTTCCTGGAATAGGAGAAGAAGAAAAGATAATAGTATCTGATGGAATTAATTTAATATGTCTATGGCTTCCATTGGCAACTCTTGATAAGGCAGCTAATGGTTCACCTTGAGAACCTGTACATAATAGGCAAAGCTCATTTGGCTTGAATAATTCTATTTCAGAACCATCAATAATTGTTCCCTTTGGAGCTTTAATGTAACCAGCTTGTTGTCCAACAGTAATTGTCTTTTCCATTGAACGACCAAATATTGCAATCTTACGATTGTTTTCAATACAAGCTTCAATGATTTGTTGAACTCTATACATATTTGATGCGAATGTCGCAACAATAATTCTATCTTCAATTTTAGCAAATAATTCTTTTATAGATGCACCAATTTTTCTTTCTGATTCAGAATAACCATCTCTTAATGCGTTAGTAGAATCAGCAAGCATACATAATACGCCTTCATCGCCTAATTTTGCTAACTTTTCAAATTCTACACCAGGTCCAACTGGAGTTAAATCAATCTTGAAGTCTCCTGTATGGAAGATAGTTCCGATATCAGTTTTAAACACAATACCAAATGAATCTGGAATTGAGTGAGTAAGTCTAATAAATGAAACTTCAACTCCTGGGAAATTATATTTGAAGTGAGCTTTAAATTCGATGATAGTAGTACTAGATAAAAGCTCTGGATAATCTTCTAATTTATTTTCAATTAAATCTACGGTAACACCGGCAGCGTAAATAGCTGGGATTTTAACTTGCTTTAAAAGAAATGGAATACCACCAATATGGTCTTCGTGTCCATGCGTAATGAATAAGCCTTCAATACGATGTTCATTTTCTTTTAAGAATGTAAAATCAGGAATTACGTAATCAACACCTAATAAATGTTCATCTGGGAATAATACACCAGCATCGATTATGTATAATCTTTCTAAATAATCGATACAATACATGTTTTTACCAACTTCTCCCAAGCCACCTAAAGCAAAAACGCCGATTTCTCCCCTGCTTTTTAACTTGTCCATTATATTCATCCTTTCATATAGATAAATTATTTATTATATTATACCTTATAAATGCTTCTTTTTCAAAGTGTGTTATACGCTTTCATGCCTTTTTTCATTTTTCCTTAATAACAATATTGGAAAAAATATGATTATTATGTTATAATAATTTGCGAATTTTTATGTGAGGTGTTAACCATGAAGGCAAGTAAAATGTTAATTTCAACATTAAAGGAAGCACCAAGTGCGGCAAAAATTGCATCACATGTTTTATTACTTCGTGCTGGTTTAATCAAAAATGAGGTAGCTGGTGTATATAATTATCTTCCTTTAGGTATTAGAGTTTTAGATAAAGTTGAAAAGATTATAAGAGAAGAAATGGATGATGCAGGAGCTTTAGAGATTAGATGTTCTGCACTTCAACCAAAGGAATTATGGGTAGAATCAGGAAGATGGCAAAAATATGGTCCTGAATTAATTAGACTTAAGGATAGACATGAGCGTGAATTCTGTTTAGGTCCTACTCATGAAGAAATATTTACATCTATGGTAAGAGAATTAGTTAAATCTTCTAAATCATTACCTTTAAATATTTATCAAATTCAAACTAAATATAGAGATGAATTAAGACCTAGATTTGGTTTAATGAGATCAAGAGAATTCATCATGAAGGATGCTTATTCATTTGATAAGGATGAAGAAGGTTTAGAAAAGTCATATCAACAAATGTTTGATACATATGATAAGATTTTTAGAAGATGCCATTTACATTTTAGACCAGTATTAGCTGATACAGGTAATATCGGTGGTAATGGATCACACCAATTTATGGCTTTATCTGAAATTGGTGAATCAGAAATTGCATATTGCGATTGCGGATACGCAGCTGACGTAGAAAAGGCTACATCTAAGGTTGATGAATATGTTGGTACTGAAGGAGAATTAGAAAAGGTTTATACTCCTTGTGATGGTACTATTGAAGCATTAGAGAAAGAATTTAATTTCAATGCTAAGGATATGAGTAAGGCTGTAATCTATCATGATTTCATGAATGAAAGATTTATTATTGCTTTAGTTAGAGCTGATAGAGACGTTAACTTAATTAAGATCGTTAATGAATCAAATTCAAATGAAAACTATATTAGACTAGCAACAGATGAAGAATTAGCATCTTTAGGTCTAGTAAAGGGATTCGTTGGTCCTGTTGGATTAAAGAATGATAAGATTGATTTATATGTTGATTTTGAACTTGAAAATCTTAAAGGCTTTTTAGTTGGTGCAAATGAAAAGGATTATCATATTAAGAATGCTAAATATGGTAGAGACTTTACTGGTAAGCTTTGTGACCTACGTACAGTTAAAGAAGGCGATATTTGTCCTTGCTGCGGTAAGCCATTAAAGATTGAAAGAGGTATTGAGGTTGGTCAAATCTTCAAACTTCAAACAAAGTATTCTGAACCAATGAACTGTGTTTATGTTGATGAAAAGGGTCAAAATAAGCCAATGGTAATGGGATGCTATGGTATTGGTGTTACAAGAACTATCCAATCAATTGTTGAACAATTCCATGATGATGCTGGTATTAAGTGGCCATTAAATGTTGCTCCATACCATGCAGTAGTTGTACCTGTAAATTATAAGGATGATGTTCAAAGACAATTAGCTGAACATTTATATGAATCATTAAAGGCTAATGGTGTTGAAGTTGTTTTAGATGATAGAGATGAACGTCCTGGATTCAAGTTCAAGGATTGGGAATTAATTGGTATTCCATTTATGGTTATCTGCGGTAAGAAAGCTGCAGAAGGAATCGTTGAATTTAAAACACGTTCAACATTAGAAAAAGAAGAATTAACAATTGCTGAAGCTTTAAATAGAATCTTAGATGCAATTGAAGAAGAGAAAAAATATAACGATGCTATTTAATAAAATGCTCCTCCTGGAGCATTTTTCTTTTTAAAAATAGATTAATTTTTTATTATAGGTTATAATAATAAAAAGAGGCGATTTGTATGGAACAAATAGAACAATTAAAAAAGGCAATTGATGAGGCAAGAAAAATAGTTGTTTTTTCAGGTGCAGGACTATCAACTAATTCAGGTATTCCTGATTTTAGATCTGCTGATGGTTTATATAATCAAAAGGAAGGATATAAGGTACCACCTGAGGAGATAATATCTCATTCATATTTTTATGAATATCCAGAGGAATTCTATAAATTCTATTTTGATAAAATGATCTATCCTAATGCTTTACCTAATTCTGCCCATAAATATTTTGCAGATTTAGAAAGAAAGGGTAAGGATGTTAAGATTGTAACTCAAAATATTGATAACCTACATCAAATGGCTGGTTCAACTGATGTTATAGAGCTTCATGGAAGTGTAATGAGAAACTTCTGTACTAAATGCCATAAATTCTATCCTTTAAAGGATATCTTTAATCCTTTATTTAAGGTTCCATATTGTAAATGTGGTGGAATTATAAAGCCAGATGTTGTTTTATATGAAGAACCTTTAAATGAAGATTCTATTGAAAGAGCAGTAGAGGCTATAAGTGCTTGTGATATGCTTATAATTGTGGGTACATCCTTAACTGTATATCCTGCCGCAGGTTTTATAAGATATTATAAAGGTAATAAATTAGTATTATTAAATAAAACAGAAACACAATATGATGGATATGCAAATATCGCAATTCATGATGATATAAAAAATGTAATAGAAGAACTAAAAAAGGAATAGCACGAGCTATTCCCTTTTTAATAAATAATTGATTGCATCAATAATATATTTAGTTTGGAAATTAAATGAATTAGATTCGAAATTATTATTTACATACATATTATTAATTTTTAATTCATCTAATCTTTCTTTAAATCTATCTATTTTATGAATTTTACCTTCTAAGCCACCATTAAAAATATAAAATCTTTTTCCTATTTTCATGTTATGGAAAATATCTTCTAAAATAGGCTCATAATCTGATTTAGTAAAATCAGGAGAGAATAAGGCAGCTCCTTTAAAATTATTTTGGTGATAAATAGAATATATTCCTTGGTTAGAAGCATCATTAAAACATAATAGATATGAATTATCCTTAGAAATTCTATATCTTTGACTTAAGACTTCCTTTAGTTCCTTATCTAAATAAGTTGAAAATACTTTTCCAAGCTCTGGGTCAACCTTACTAGAATCCTTTTTATAATAAGGATTTAATTCGCTAATTCTCCATTCTAATATTGTTGGAGTGTGAATTCCTACAACAATAACATTCATATTTTCTTCATCTAAAATTTTAGGTAAATCAAATTCTTGTCTATTATTATCTAGTGAATGAAAAAATCTTTCCCCATCTAATAAATATATAGTAGGATAGCTTCTTTCAGAATCATTATAATCATTAGGTAAATAAACACTAATATTTAGTTTTCTTTTTAATGTAAAGGCTGTAATTTTAAAGTTTTCAACCATCGTTATCACCACAATTTTTATTATAGAATAAAAGATAGAAAAAATCATCAATTTTATATTTTTTGGCACTTAATTATTGACAGTGCCAAAGACAAAGACTATAATATATTTGTTAAAGCATTACGGAGGTATTTTTTATGAAAGAAACAAAAGAATTTAAAACAGAAACCAAAAGATTATTAGATATGATGATTAACTCTATCTATACTCATAAGGAAATATTTTTAAGAGAATTAATTTCAAACGCAAGTGACGCTATTGATAAAAGACATTATCTATCTTTAACTAATACAGATTTAACTGATAATTATGAAATTGTAGTTGAAGCAGATAAGGAAAATAGAACTATTACTATTAAAGATAATGGTATTGGTATGACTAAAGAAGAACTTGAAGAGCATTTAGGTACTATTGCTAAATCAGGTTCAAAAGAATTTTTAGAGAAGGTATCTAAAGAACAAACACCTGATGTTGATATTATCGGTCAATTTGGTGTTGGCTTCTATTCAGCATTTATGGTAGCTGAAAGAGTTGATGTATTAACTAAATCAGTTAATTCAAACCAAGCATACTTATTCTCAAGTGAAGGCTTAGATTCATATACAATTGAAGAAGCAAATAAGGATTCATTTGGTTCAGTAATTACTTTATATTTAAGAAAGGATACTGAAGAAGAAAAGTATTCTGATTTCTTAGAAGAATATCAAATAAGAGATTTAATCAAGAAATATTCAGATTATGTTAGATACCCAATTAAGACATGGGTTACAAAATATGATCCTAAAACAGATGATGATAAAGATTCAAAGGAACCTAAGACTCATTTAGAATTAGAAACTATTAACTCTATGCTTCCTATTTGGAAAAAGAATAAGAGTGAAGTAACTGATGAGGAATTAAATAATTTCTATAAATCTAAATTTATGGATTATCAAGATCCTATCACAAACATTTTTGTAAATGTTGAAGGTATGCTAACTTATAATGCATTATTATTCATACCTAAAAAGCCTATCTATGATTTTTATTCAGATAGAAATGAAAGAGGACTTCAATTATATACAAAGGGTGTATTCATTTTAGATAAATGTAAAGAATTAATTCCTGAATATTTAAGATTCGTTAAAGGTTTAGTTGATTCAGCTGATCTACCTTTAAATATTTCAAGAGAAATGCTTCAAGAAGATAGAGCAATTAAAAAGATTGCATCTAATGTTGAGAAAAAGATTTTAGCTGAATTATCTAGAATGCTTAAAAATGATAGAGAAAAATACGAAGAATTCTTTAAAGATTATGGTATTAATTTAAAATATGGTCTATATGAAGATTATGGCGCTAAAAAAGAACAATTAAAGGATTTAATTATTCTAGAATCATTCAATGAAGGTAAAAAGATTACTTTTGCTGAATACAAAGAAAAAATGGCTGAAGGTCAAAAAGTATTCTATTATGCATCAGGTAAAGATAAAGCCCAAGTTGAAAGAATGCCTGAAATGGATTTATTAAAGAAAAAAGGCTATGATGTATTCATTTTATCTGATGATGTAGATGAATTCATGATTAAAGCATTAGATAAATATGATGATTTAGAATTCAAGTCAATTAATCAAGGTGATTTAGGATTAATTGATGAAGAAGAATCTAAAAAGATTGATGAAATCAAAGAAGAAAAGAAAGATTTAATTGAAAAGATTAAAAAAGCCTTACCTAATGTAAAAGATGTTGTTTTATCAAAGAGATTAGCTGATTCAGCATGCTGCTTAACTGCAGGTGAAGGTGTTTCATTTGAAATGGAAAAAGTTTTAAAGCAACAACATGGTGATGTTAAGGCTGAAAGAATCTTAGAATTAAATCCAAACCATCAAATATTTGGAAAATTAGAAGAAGCTTATAAACAATCAGATGATTTAGGAAATAAATATGCTAACTTATTATATAATCAAGCATTATTAATGGCTGGTATTATTCCTGATGATCCAAAAGCATTCTCTAATGATATTGTTGAATTAATGTTAAAGTAATAATTATTATGTCGGTAGAAATACCGACATTTTTTCTTTATATGTTGAATAATTCTACAAATACTTGCTAATATGAGAAAAATTTGATATATTTAAATTAGAATTAATACATTACAAAAATTAATATAAAGGGGAAAAGTATGAAGAAAAAGATTTGTTTTGTTGTAATTGTTTTTTGTTTTTTTATGTTTTTTTGTGTGAAAACCAAAGCTGACGGTTCTGCTTATTATGATACTAAGGCTTCTTATAATGAAGAAGAATTAGAAGTATCAAGTGATGTATTAAAAAATGTAAAGAAGTATACTGAAGTGCATAAAGGCGATTTTGGCTATGGAGCATTGATGAAGAAAGAATATGAGTTGCATATCTATCATTACGTGCCTTCTAGAACTGGATTTTATAATGCTTATACCACTGGAGTTTCTAATACAATCTTAAAAGTGTATAGAGAAAAAAAGATTTTTGGATATACTACAGGTTTTGAAGATATGGGGAAAAGTTCTAGTGTATGTTTGACTAGCTATAGTAGAAATGCTTCACTAGCACTAAGATTTAACAAAGGTGAAGATTATTACATATGTGTTCGTATGCATAGTAATAACAAAGGTTTTTACAATATTTTTATTGAAGCGAATTTAGATAAAATGTCTACAAAGTTTAATGATTATAAAGAATGGAATGTAAATGAACATGCAACTTTAATTGAGAATTTGCATAGAATATGTGACTATAAGAAATTGTATTTATCAAAAGAGCAAGTGATTTTGTTCTATTGGGCTTTGTGTTCTGAAAATCCTGATGAAACAAAAGTGGTTGATTCAAACGGTAATGTGATTTATTTATCTGACTTATATCATGCATATGATGAAGATTTTGAAAAGTTTGTATCCCTTTGCTTTAAAGTTTTATCAATATTGGCAGGATTTTTTGGTGATTATGGTCCTTATGTTAGTAAAGGTATTAAGGGGTTGGATTATATTTTCAAGATTACGTATAATGCTAGTACAAATACGAAAAAAGAAATGAGAAATATTCTAAACGAGAAGTGTGGTGCTGATTATGTTCTTGTTGATCAATACTGGGAACATGGTGAATTTTATGAAATTAAAAAATATATTGCAAAAAAAGAATTATGCATAATTTATAGAGAAATTAAAGGTGGCGATTCATTATCACAAAATTTGTTTAAAACAATTATTTATGAAGGATATGATAGTGAAATAAGGGAAGGTTATGAATATGACAAAGGAAATTGGGAATAAACTATTCTTTATAATCATTGTTATTTTTTGGTTTTTTTTATGTTCGTGTCAAAAGAATGAGGAATTTAATTTGGAAAAATATAATGAAATGTTTTTTTCTGAATTGAAAGAAAAATGTGAAGGCGATTGTATTAATGTTAGTAAACTTGAATTATATTATTATGATAACCACTATTATTATGAGATTAATTTACATGGTGAAAATAGAGATTTTGACTATGAGTGGCTATATGTTTATTGGCATGGAGATTTAGATATATGGTTTAGTATAAAATATCCTGAGAAAAATGAAAAATATTTTCCAAAAGAATATTTTGATTTTTTAAAGGCTAAAGAATATGATGAAAGTAAGAAATATACAAAAGAAGAAATAGATGAATTATTAAAAAAGTACCATATTACTTGTGGAGTTTGATGTATGATTAGTTTTAAGGATGTTAAAAAAGTATATAAGAGTAAAAATAAAAGTGAAATGAAGCGGATTCTTCATGAAAAATGCGGAGCTGACGTTGTCCCTATTTCTCAATATTGGGAAAATGGTGAATTCTATGAAACTAAAAAATATGTTGCCAAAAATGAATTATGTGTAATTTATAGAGAAATTAAAGGGTATGATTCTTTATCACAAAATTTATTTAGAACTATTATCCATGAAGGCTATAATAGTGATATTAGGGAAGGATATAAATATGATAAAGGTGAATGGTCTTAGTAAGAAAATTATATTTCTATTTATATGCATCTTTTTCCTAATGATAACAAGTTCTTGTAGTAAAAAAGATGATTTTAATATTGAAGAAAATAATGATATATTTTTTTCGGATTTTAAGACAGAGTACGAAATGTTTAAAATTGTTGATATAGATATAAGTATCTATTATTACAATAATTATTTCTACTATGAAGTTAAAGCGTCAAATGATGAAGAAAAAGATTATCATTGGCTTTATATTTATAGATACAAATTATATGAATACTTTTTTAGTATAAAAAATCCTGAGAAAAATGAAAAATATTTTCCTGCTATTTACTATGATTTTTTAAAGGCTAAGGAATATGATGAAAGTAAGAAATATACAAAAGAAGAAATAGATGAATTATTAAAAAAGTACAAAATTACGTGTGGAGTTTGATATATGATTAGTTTTAAGAATGTTACAAAAGTATATAAGAGTAAAAATAAAACTTCATTAGCTTTAGATAATGTATCCTTTGAATTGCCTAATAAAGGCTTTGTTGGATTATCAGGAAAGAATGGTTCTGGTAAAACAACGTTATTAAATTTACTTTCGACAATAGATAATGATTATAGTGGTGAAATTAAAATAGATAATTGTAATTGTAAAATGGATTATAATTATATAAGACAAAATTTAATTTCTTATGTTTTACAAGATGAAATATTTATTGAAAAATTGGATTTGAATGATAACTTATTATTTGTCAATCCTAAATTTGATGATAAAGAATTATCAAAACTTAATTTACAAGATGAAATCAATAAAAAAAATAATCAGTTGAGTGGTGGACAAAGACAAAAAGTATCCTTATTACAAGGCGTTTTAAAAAAATGTGAAATATTGCTTGTTGATGAACCAACAAGCAGTTTAGATGATGAATCTACGAAATATGTATTTGAGTTGTTAAGTGAAATATCAAAAGATAAACTAGTTATTTTGGTATCTCATGATATGGATATGTTGAATGCATATTGCAATATGATTGTGAAATTAAATGAAGGAAATTTAGAATCAATAAAGGATAATAATACAATATCTGATGTAGTCTATGATAAAGATGGAGTTGTTTTTAAAGGAAATGTAAATCTTCATTCTATTTCAAATGACAAAATTAAAGAAATTATCTCATCGAATGGTGAATTTAAAATAAAAGTTGAGAATCAATCCTCAACTGCAACACATGATTATTCAGTTGTAGAACGTTCAAAGGCAATAAAAAAGAATGAATATATTCAAAAAAGAATAATAGAAAAAGCATATTTGAAAAATACTATTTTTCATTCATGTTGGTTTGGATTAATAATGATTATCTTGTTTTTAATTACATCAATGTTTTTTGATTTTAGAAATTTTGATGCAGACACTTTTTTATATGAAACATTATCTAAAAATCAAGATTCATATCTTATTTGTAAGCCTGCAGTTTATAATACAGAAGATGATAAAATTACTAGACAAAAATTAATTAATTATTCTAAAAAAAATAATGTTAGTGTTGATATATGTGAGTCTTTTTCAAATAATAATGTGACATATCAATATTATGATGGTCCAATTTATAAATCAGATATAAATTCTAGAATATTTACTGATTTTAACAATTATAAATTTGTTTATGGAGAAAAACCAACTGATTTATCTAAAATTGTTATAACTGATTTTGTAGCAGATGCTTTGGTTAAAAAAAATGATAATTATAATGATTATTCAGATATAATTAGAAATGGTATTTATTTGGATGATCAAAATATTCCTGTGTCTGGAATAGTTGATACTGATTACGAAAAATATTATGACAATAAAAAGAATTTAAGTAAAAAAGATGAAATTGATTTTGATTATTATCAAAAAAATTTATACTCATCTATGCTTTATCTTGATACAAGTGATACTAATATGATGGTTGGAATCAATGTTGGTTATGATTGTGTTTTTGCTACTATAATATTTGATTCAAATTTAAAAGGTGATGAATGTATAATCAATAAAAAGTTAGCTAAAAAAATATCTTCAGAACAAATGGGGAATAGTATTATTGTTGGATATAGATGCTTAGATATAATTGAAACTGTAGAAGATGATACTAATCAAAGCATTATAAGAGTATCTCTTGATACAAAAGAAAAAATGCTTATTACTATAAATGAAATGTCTACTTTTATGTTAAATATTTCCGATAAGGCTACATTTGATTTTATTAAAAACTATTCAGTTACATATTGTTGTTATTCATATCAATATGCTGGCGATGTAATTGCAATAGTTAAAACATTATCAAATTTGTTTTTAACTATGATATATATATGTTTCATATTTATCGTGTTAACGATTATTAGATATTTTATAAGTGTTAATAAAGCCAACAAGAATCTATATTTTTTAAGTTTAAAAACAGGAATTAATAAAAAAGAATATATTATATCAGAACTTTTAAATCTGGTGCCATTTACTATTGGTTTAATAGTGTTATATTTTGTTCTATATTTTGGCGTTTTTTCATTGATAAATTATATTTTAACAAAAGAATTTATGATTGATATAGTTATTTTCAACACTAAGATCATTACTCCGTTAGTATTAAGTTTGATATACATAGTTATACTTGGCGCTTTATATTCTGTTAGAACTTATAAATTGTGTAAAATAAATATGATAAAATTAATAAAGTAATATCAATGCCGACATTTTTGTCGGCATTTTTTCTTTTTATATTTAAAATAAAAAATTAATATGCTAAAATAAAAAAGATTTTTAAAGTCAATAAAAGTGTTTTGCGAGGGGAAAATGAGAAAGATGAAAAATATTTTTAAAACTTTAATTGTTGTTTTATTATCTTTTATAGCAATTAATTTAGCTTCTTGTGATAAGAAAAATGAAGAAAAAGATTTATTTACAGATAAAACAAATGATTTTTATCCATATTTAAAAGTACAATGTCAAAATAATCCAGGTTTTGTTAATGGAATAGAAGCATATGTATATAATGATATCTATTATTTTGATGCTAATTTATTCTTAAGAGCTGGTGAATGTAATTATAATTATTTACTAGTTTTTAAAATGGAAGATAACCTATTTAATAAAGTAAATGAATTCATTATTAGATTTGATGAAAATGAAGATGGATTTGAAGTAGATGTAAATACACTTCCTAAAGAATATAATGATTATTTAGAAGCAAAAGAAAAAGGTAAAAAGAAAGTTTATACTAAAGAAGAAATTGAAACATTAAAAAATAATTTTTAATAGGTGAGCATAGAGTTTTTCTCTATGCTTTATTTTTTTATATTCTTATGTTATGATTTACTTGGTGAATTTTATGGAAATTTTATTAGTAAATGATGATGGCATAAATGCTTTAGGAATAAAGCTTTTAGCAGAAAAATTATTAAAATATGGCAATGTTACAGTTCTTGCTCCAGATGGAGAAAGAAGTGCATCAAGTCACTCAATAAATATTAAAATGCCTCTTACTATAGAAGAGGTGAAACCTATTGTTAAAGGTGCTAAATGTTATCAAACGAATGGAACACCTGCTGACTGTGTAAGACTTGCAACTGGTGCCTTAGGTCGTGAATTTGAAATTGTATTTTCAGGTGTAAATTATGGTTTAAATATTGGTACTGATGTAATTTATTCTGGAACATGTGCAGGTGCTAGAGAAGCATTTATTGAAGGAATACCTTCAGTTGCGATTTCTTGTGATAGAAGATTTGATATTGTTGAAGCTGAAATTGATAATATATTGGAATTAATATTTAATAAAAAAATATATTCAAAGGATTATAGCTTAAATATTAATTTTCCTGTTCATGATTTTGAAAGATCAAAGGGTATTAAATTTGCTATAATGGGAAAGAAAAGATTTAAAACAACCTATATGAAAAATGATGAAGGATTATATGTTGTTTTAAAGGATGAAATATTATATGATATTGATCCTTTAACTGATGCTTATCTATCTTTAAATGGTTATACAACTATTACTATATTAGATGCTAATTTATCAAAAGATTTTGATTTAGATTTATTCAATTTATAGTTAGTTTATGTTATAATTTTTTAAAAGGGATGAGTTTTATGGATTTTAATAATATGCTAGAATTTGTGCATGAAATTTTAAAAGAAAATGACGCTTTAAAGCCACATAAGCCTAATCAATGCTTTAGAAATAGATTTGAGCATTCTAAAAGAGTTTATAAGTGGGCTAAGAGGCTTGCGGTTGATTGTCCAAACATTAATTTAGATATTTGCTTAACAGCATGTATCTTCCATGATGTAGGATATGCCTATGGACAGGATGATCATCCTATAAATAGTGTTAAAATCTTTAAAGAATATGCAGATAAAATGAATTTTGATAAAGAATTTATTGAAAAAGTTTCTAATATTATTTTAGTCCATTCAGATAAGAATTTATTAAAAGATGATAGTTCAAGTCCTGAATTAATTATTTTACTTGAAGCTGATTTAATGGATGAAGAAGGGGCCTTAGGAATAATGTGGGATTTATTTTCTGAGGGTATGGAGCATCCTGATTCATTCGATTGTGGCTTAGATACATTATATAAGCATTCAGCCCATATTTTAAATCAAGATTATATGGTTACACCACTTGCTAAAAAGATATGGAATGAGAAAAAGGAATTAGTTAAGGATTTTATAATACAATTAAAAGAAGATTTATTTTATATGTAGGGGGCTATTATGGAATTAAAAGATTATAATAAACCATTTTTTGAAGTAATTGAAGAAAGATTTTCTTGTAGGGAATTTAAAAGTGATAGAATAAAAACAGATGAGGTAGAAGCTATATTAGAGGCTGCAAGGCTTGCTCCTACAGCTTGTAATTTCCAACCACAAAGAATTTTTGTTGTTGAAAATGAAGCTTTACTTCTAAAATTAAAGGAAGCAACAAAATTTACTTTTGATGCTAAAACTTTATTTGTCATCTGTTATGATGAGGAAGTATCATATAAAAGAAGAAATGATAATAAAGAGCATGGAGATATCGATGCTACAATTGTTGCAACACATATGATGCTTGCTGCAACTGCTTTAGGATTAGGCTCTTGCTTTGTTGCATCTTTTAAAGAAGATATCTTAAAATCTATTTTAAGTATTCCATCTAATTATCATGTAACATGCTTACTTCCTGTTGGTTATCCAAAAGAAATAAAAGATCATAATGAAAGAAATGATGTAGGAGATTTTGTCTTCTACAAATAGTAGGTAGAAAAATGTATATTAATATTATTGGGGCAGGCTTAGCTGGTTGCGAGGCCTGCTACTATTTATCTAAAAAAGGTTATAACATTAAGCTTTATGAGATGAGACCAGTTAAAATGACTCCAGCTCATAAGACTGAAAAATTTGGTGAACTTGTTTGTTCAAATTCATTAAGAAGTGATTCACTAGAAAATGCTTGTGGTATTTTAAAGCGTGAAATGGAAATGTTTGATTCATTAATCATTAAAGCCGCAAGAACACATTCTGTTGAAGCAGGTGGAGCTTTAGCTGTTGATAGAGAAGGTTATTCTCAATATGTAACAGATGTTATAAAAGGCTTACCTAATGTTGAAATAATATATGGTGAAATAGAAGATATTGATGTATCTGTTCCAACAATTATCGCAACAGGTCCTTTAACAAGTGATTCATTATGCCAAAAGATTAAAGATTTATTTGGCTGTGATGATTTTTACTTTTTTGATGCACAAGCTCCTATTATTTATGCTGATTCAATTAATTATGATAAGGTATATTTAAAATCTAGATATGATAAGGGTGTTGCATCATATTATAATTGTCCCATGACAAAAGAAGAATTTGATAAATTTTATGATGCATTAATTAATGCTGAAGGCGTTGAAACAAAAGAATTTGAACTTAAAGTCTTTGAAGGATGTATGCCGGTTGAGGTTATGGCAAAGCGTGGACCTCAAACTTTAACATATGGTCCTATGAAGCCAGTTGGCTTAAGAACTCCTGAAGGTATTACTCCTTATGCGGTTGTTCAATTAAGACAAGATGATGCAGCTAAGGAAATGTATAATTTAGTTGGATTCCAAACTCATTTAACATTCCCTGAACAAAAGAGAGTATTCCAAATGATTCCAGGCTTAGAAAATTGTAGATTTGCTAAATATGGAAGAATGCATAAAAATACATATATTAATGCTCCAAAGATTTTAAATCCAACATATCAAACAAAAGCATATCCTAATGTTTTTTTTGCAGGTCAAATATCTGGTGTTGAAGGATATGTTGAATCTGCAGCATCAGGAATTTATGCTGCAATAAATATGGATTTATATTTAAAAGGTAAGGAATTATATGTTTTACCTAGTGAAACTATAATGGGCTCTATGAGTAATTATATTTGTTCTGCAAACCCTTTAGGATTCCAACCAATGAATGCTAACTTTGGTATTATGCCTGAACTAGGCTTTAAGCATAGTAAAAAAGAAAGAAAAGCCTTATATGCAAAAAGAGCCTTAGAAACTATGGAAAGGTGTGTAAAAGAAATCGATGAAAGAGGAAGAAGCAATTCTTGATTTTTTAAATTATTTAGCTTCAGTCAAAAATTATTCAGATAATACAATAGATGCTTATAAATTTGATCTATATGAATTTAAGGATTTTATTCATAATGAAAAAATGGCAGCTGATCTATTAAAAATAAGAAATAAAACTATTTGTAAAAATTATATTTCTTATTTATCTAATGTTGAATATGATAAAGCTAATCATTTAAAATATTCTACAACATCAATTAAAAGAAAAATTTCATCTTTAAGCTCTTTTTATTCATATTTAGAAAAGGAAGAATTAGTAGATAAGAATTTATTTTTAGATGTTGTAACACCTAAAAAGCCTAAAAGACTTCCTAAAATGATTAAGAACTCAGAAATAGAATCTATGCTTAATGCTTGTGATTTAGATAATAAGCTAGGCTATAGAAACTACTGTATTTTACTTATTTTATTTACTGCAGGACTTCGTGTTTCTGAATTATGTAATTTAGAAATAAAAGATATTGATTTTAATGAAAGAACAATTAAGGTCCGTGGTAAAGGAAGCAAGGATAGAATAGTTATATTAAATGAGGATGTTGCTCCTCATTTAAAAGAATATATTTCTAATTTTAGAAATGATATTTTATATAATTCAAAGGATTTAGAAAATAGACATGTTTTCTTAAATAAAAATGGTACAACCCTAACAAGAGTTGGAGTAAGAAAAATATTGGATAATGTTGTTAAGCAATCAGGAGATACATTCCATATATCACCTCATATGCTAAGACATTCATTTGCCACAACATTATTAAATAATGGAATGGATTTACGTTCTGTTCAAGAATTATTAGGACATGAAAATTTATCTACAACTCAAATCTATACTCATGTAAGCTATGAGGAAATGCAAAAGGTTTATTCTAATGCTTTTCCAAGAAGCCAAAAGAGTAGTAAAAAATGATTTTTACTTGATATAGATTAATTATTTTGTTATAATTCTTTTGTTCAAGAAATGGAGATTTTAGTAATGAAGAAGAGATTAGCATTATTATCACTTGGTCTTGTTTTCGCATTAGCAAGCTGTCAAAAAAAAGATGACACAACAAAAAGAAGTGATAATCCAAGTGATACAAATAAACAAGCTTTAAAATTAGATTTAGTTAAAGAAGGAAGCCTTTTAAAAGAGGTTGGTACTGTAACTGATTATGTTTCAGTAAGACTTGCAGAAAATTTTGGTGATACATTATTTTATGTAACAACAGATTTAACTCCTGCATTAGAGGCTCATGGTACTTTAAATAAGAAAATAACTATTTCACCTTTAGCATTTACATCAAATATTACAGATGCTGAAAAGTCATCTTTAGTAAGCTATGTATATTCTGAAACTGGAATTTATTCAAAGGAATTAGGCTTTGATATTTCAGATGATATTAAAAATTGGAATACTGATATAGATGTAGAAGAAATCGCAAAGGAATATAGCGATGCTAAAGCAAATTATTATATTTCTGTTGTTTATGTTCCAACACTTGCAGTTCATTATGCAAATACATATACAGCATTAGAATGCTATATTATGTTCCCTTTATATTATCAAGTATATAAAGAGGGCTCAAAGAATGCTATATTTGATTCTAAGGCTAAAGATTTAACAAATACTTTAGAATTTGATAATAATTTATTAAAGTCACAAACAACAACTGTTACTGCTTAAATTAATGGCCTTACAGGCCATTTTTTTGTTATAAAGGAGAAATGAAAAATGAAAATAAATATTATAACTTTAAAATCATTAATTCATGATTCAAAGGAATTTAATGAAGCTTCATTAAAATTTTTAAATGAAATTAATGATGAATTAAAAAAATATGAAAATATTGATTTTACTTTAAATGATAATAATGAGATATTAAATTTAATCTTTGTTGAAACAGGTGGTTCTGAAGGATTATTTTTAAAGAGAATTAATGAATTTAAAGAGCCTTATTATTTTTTAACTAGTGGAAATAATAATTCACTTGCTGCATCATTAGAAATTATGACTTATTTAAATATTCATAATTTAAGGGGTGAAATTATTCATGGTGGTATTTCATATATTGCTAAAAGAATTTATGAATTATATAAGGTTAATAAATTAAAGGAAGATTTAAAGAAAATTAATTTAGGTGTAATTGGTAAACCATCTGATTGGTTAATTTCATCTGTTCCTTCATTTGATTTAGTTAAAGAAAAATTAGGTGTTAATTTAGTTAATATTAAAATGGAAGAATTAGAAAGTGAATATAATAAGCCAAGCTTTAAAAGAAGAAATGATATAAAGCTAGAATATGATGAAAATGAATTATTTAAGGCTGATAAGATTTATAATGCTCTATCAGTATTAAAGGATAGATATGAATTATCAGGCTTAACATTAAGATGCTTTGATTTATTATCTAGTGTTAAATCAACAGGATGCTTAGGCTTAGCTTACCTAAATTATGATCATATAATTGGTACTTGTGAGGGTGATATTGCCGCAATGCTTACAATGACTATTGTTGAAAAGCTATTAGGACAGTATTCTTTCCAAGCTAATCCATCAAGAATTGATGTAGAAAATAATAAAATAGTATTTGCACATTGTACAATTCCTTTTGGAATGCTAAAGGATTATCATTTAACAACACACTTTGAATCTAAAATTGGTGTTGCTGTAAAAGGTGAATTAGAAGAAAAGGATATTACTGTTTTAAGAATATCATCTAATTTAAAGGATTATTTTATTTCTGAAGGTAAGATTTTAACTAATTTAAATGATCCTAATTTATGTAGAACTCAAATTGAGGTTAAAATGGATGAGGATGTTAAGACATTATTAAAAAAGCCTTGTGGCAATCACCATATTATATTCTATGGTAGACACAAGGAATTAATTAAAAATGTTTTAGATGAATTATTATAAAAATATAAGGCGCTTTGAAGCGCCTTTTTTATCGTGTAAATTTACCTAATAAATTAATACATAAAATTGATAGGATAAGTGATACTCCCGCAACAATTAATCCTATATAAAACATATCAGGCTTAAAAGCTATTAGAGCTCCTCCTGCCCAAACACATGTAGATACAAGTGCTGTAAGTAAGCATAGAAGAGTTAATTTAAAATTAGAAGCTTTTGAATGTGATTTTTGTAATGATGTTTTTGCCATTTTAAATTCCTCCTATGCCATGAATATTAAATATATTGAAGCTACAACAAGGGCTAATTCACAAAAAAGTGAAAAATAGATTGTTAAGCTAAAATATGATTTATCAGTTTTGTGGTGACATATAATTCTTCCTATAAATGCCCCTAATGCTCCACCTAATGCTGTAAAGCCAAGCAATGTCTTTTCTTTAATTCTTTTGGCTCCTCCACCTCTTTGAGCCATCTTTTTATCTTTACTAAATAAAAAGAAAGTAATTATACTCATTAAGGCTAAAAAGCTTAAATATAGTATAAAAAATAACAAATATTTATTCATTTTCCCAATTCTCCTTTAATAATATAATTATATCAAAAAATAAATATACTTAAAAGTAACATTTAGGTTAAATATATGACGAAAAAATGAAATTTTTTAATATTTTTCTTGAATATTGAATCTTAATATGGTATTATCTAAAAGGCACAAAATACACATGTCTTTGGAGTTTGCCGTCGTGTGCAAGTAAAATTGATGGAGGCAAGCGTTGAAGAAGGCAGAGGACATAACAAAAATAAAATGGAGGAAAATAAAAATGTCTGAATCAGTAGTTTCAATGAAACAATTATTAGAGTCAGGTGTTCACTTTGGACATACTACTCGTAGATGGAATCCTAAGATGGCTAAGTATATCTTTACAGCTAGAAACGGAATCTATATTATTGATTTACAAAAAACTGCAAATCAAATCGAAAAGGCTTATGTAGCTTTATTAAACATCGTAAAGGATGGCGGAAAAGTATTATTCGTTGGTACTAAGAAGCAAGCTCAAGAAGCAGTAAAGGAAGAAGCTGAACGTACAGAATCTTACTACGTTAACCAAAGATGGTTAGGTGGTACTCTTACTAACTTCAAGACAATTAGAAAGAGAATTAACAAATTACAATCTTTATATAAGATGGAAGAAGATGGCGAATTTGCAAAGCTTACTAAGAAGGAAGTTGCTGCATTAATCGCTGAAAGAGAAAAGTTAGAAAAGTTCTTAGGTGGTATTAAGGACATGACTAAG
>JAEEGL013028141.1_pt1 | contig 63587 bp, 58 predicted proteins | sample 9134231 | NCBI WGS metagenome assembly JAEEGL01 (sample SAMN16246548, study PRJNA631951) | gut metagenome | biome: gut microbiome; feature: rumen; material: fiber-attached | host: Bos | place: Iran: Karaj | collected 2018-10
AGACATCTTATCTCTAATTTGTCTTTCCATACGAGCAACACCAATTCTAAATTGATTTTGAATTAATTCTCCAACTTGTCTTACACGTCTATTTCCTAAGTGATCTATTTCATCATACTTACCAATTCCATATAATAAACATATATAATATGATAAAGATGCATATACATCAGAAATAGTTAATCTCTTAGTATCAATAGTTTGGTCATTACCAATAACCTTAATAATTTTATTACTATCATCATTAGCATACACTAAAACTTCTTGAATTTTATTATATGTATCAAGTTCTTCATTAATAGTAACTTCTTTTACACCATATCCATCTTTAAAATATGGTCTAATACTCTCAAGAATTTCTTTAGTAATTACAGTACCTTTTTTAACAAGTACTTCTTTACCAACCTTAATATCTTGAGCAATTTTATTATTTAATAATCTATCTAATACATTTAATTTCTTATTAAATTTATATCTTCCTACTTTACCTAAATCATATCTAAACTTATCAAAGAATCTTACGATTAATTGGTTTTTAGCTGAATCTAAAGTAGCAGGTTCCCCTGGTCTTAACTTTTCATATATTTCAATTAATGCTTCATCAGTATTCTTAGTAGAATCTTTTTCTAATGTATTAATTAAATAATCATCTTTACCAAATACTTCAAGTATTTCATCATTAGAAGAAAGACCCAATGCACGTAATAATGTAGTAACTGTAACTTTTCTAGTTCTATCAATTCTTACATACAAAATACCCCTGGCATCAAGTTCATATTCAAGCCAAGTTCCTTTGTTAGGACGTACTTCACTAGAAATAATATTTCTTCCACTCTTATCTACTTCATTCTTATAGTAACAAGATGGTCCCATAACAAGTTGAGAGTTAATAACTCTTTCAGCACCATTAATAATAAATGATCCTGTATCTGTCATAAGAGGCATATCGCCTAAAAATATTTCCTGCTCTTTTACTTCTCCTGTCTCATTAATAAAAAGTCTAGCTTTAACTTTTAATGGAGCAGAATAAGTAACCTTTCTTTCTTTACTTTCCTTTACAGTATATTTAGGCTCATCAAAATAATAATCACCAAATTCAAGTGATAATGAACCTGAAAAACTTTCAACAGGGAAAACATCTTCAAATACTTCCTTTATTCCTTCCTTTAAAAATAAGTCAAACGAATCTTTTTGAACTTCTAATAAATTAGATAGTTCAAGCGTACTACGCTTAGTTGAGAAACTTCTTCTTTCTCTATGGTCACCAAATTTTACTGTTTTGTATGCCACTTTTTCACCCCAATCCTAAATTTTTAAAGAACACAAATTTTATAAATAAAACAAATGTACACAATATAAAATTTTAACATACTTTTGTTAATTGTGTCAATCAGTTTTACAATTTTTTACTTTTAAAATGAAATATCCTTTACTTTTATTTATAATTTCTACTTTTTTTGTGTCTTCTAATACTTTCTTTATTGATAAAGCACCTTGATCCTTACGAATAACAAAATATAATAATCCATCTTTATTCAAATGATCAAAAGCACCATTTAGTATCTCTAATAATTTAGTTTTTCCTACTCTTATAGGTGGATTTGTAATAACAACATCATACTTATCACTTACATTTAGATAAGCATCACTTATAAAAGCAGAACCCTTAAACTCTTTATTACATTTAATATTCATTTTAGCTAGATGCACAGCTCTTTTATTTACATCAATCATATCTACATAACTATTAGTTATAATAGACACTACTATTCCAATAAATCCATATCCACATCCAACATCTAATACTTTCTTTTCAGTTAAACCTTCAGATAAATATGTTTCTAATAATAATCTACTTCCATAATCTACTCTATTTTTACTAAAAACACCATTATCACTATTAAATGTAAAAAAAGAAGAATCATACTCATAACTAATTTGTCGAATTTCACTTTTTAAGTTCAAATCATTTTCAAAATAGTGACTCATATAATCCTCCTTTTTTATATTCTCTTAATACGCAAAAAAGCCTAGATAATAGGCTTGCATATAAATTAAGCTAATTCTACAGTAGCTCCAGCTTCTTCTAATTTAGCTTTTAATTCATCAGCTTCACTAGCAGGAATTCCTTCTTTAACATTTCCACCAGCATCAGCGATATCTTTAGCTTCTTTAAGTCCTAATCCAGTAGCTTCTCTAATTACTTTAATAACTTGTAATTTTTGAGCTCCAGCACTCTTAAGAACAACTGTTTTAACAGAAGCTCCAGCACTTTCTTCTTCAACAGCAGCAGGAGCAGCAGCTACAGCTACAGCACTTGGATCAACTCCAAATTCTTCTTTCATTGCATCAACTAATTCTTTAACTTCAAGAATAGTTTTTTCTTTTAAAGCAGCAATAATATCTTTGTTTTCAATCTTAGCCATTAGTTATTTCCTCCTTTTTCTAACTTTTCAGCATATAAATTAAGTCCAATACTAAAGTTTTTAACATGTTCAATTAAACCACCAGCAAACATTGTAAGTAATCCTTCCATACTTGGAATTGATGCATATTGGCTAATTACTTTAGTATCTACTATTTCATTATCAACATAACCAACTCTTATTTCAAGTGCTGGATGCTCTTTAGCAAACTTACTAACTACCTTTATAGGTTCAATAATTGAATCAGAAAAAAGGTATGCATTAGGTCCACTCATATAGTCGTTTAATTCAATCTTTTTATTTTTAAGAGCTAAGCTCATTAAAGTGTTCTTATAAACTTTTATATCAGAGTTAATCTCTCTTAAACTTTGTCTTAATTCTGCAATTTCACCAACTGTAAGTCCTTGATAATTTAATAACAAGAATGTTTTTGCATTATCTAACTTAGCAATTATTTCTTTTACAGTATTTTCTTTTTGTTCAAGAATTTTCTTACTTGCCATATAAGTCTCCTTTCATATAATTAAAAAGTTTCCCAGACACGAGAAACTAAAATATAATCGTCATTATAAATTTGTTTCCTCGGTAAGATTTATTTGTGTACTTACTGTCTTTGGTCACTTCACGAATCTGATTATATAACACTTTATTTACTTTGTAAAGCTTTTTTATTAAATTTTATTCAAATAATAAACTTTTATGATTAAGGTTTAGCTGTAAAGTATCCTGGATTACTTGGACCTCTATCTATATGTGCATAAGCTTTATTAGTGTGAGATGAAGAAAATGTAGTGCCTTCCCCTCCTACTAAACTAGTACACCCTGAAAACATATAGTAACCACTTACATTACCATCAAGGGCAGAAGTAACAAAACTCTCAGATACATAAATAGTAACCAATTTTGTACAACCTGAAAACAAATACATCATACTAGTTACTTTTGATGTATCAAAACTAGATATATTTAACTCTGTTAGTGAAGAGCAATTATAAAACATATAAGACATACTTTTATTATTAGCTGTATCAAAGCTGCTCAAATTCAAAGATGTCAAACTGTTACACTCAGAAAACAAGCGAAACATATTAACTACTTTTGATGTATCAAAGCTATCTAAATTAATGCTTGTTAATGCATTACATCCATTAAACATTTCACTCATATTCGTAACATTTGATGTATCAAAATTACTAAGATTTAATGTTTTTAATTCTTTACAATTTTCAAACATCATAGACATATTTGTTACATTTTGTGTATTAAAGCTACTTAGATTTACTGATTGTAACTTATTGCAATCTCTAAAAAAAGACATCATATCTGTTACTTTTGATGTATCAAAACTAGATAGATTTAACTCTGTTAGTGAAGAGCAATTATAAAACATACCAATCATATTTGTTACCTGAGAAGTATTAAAATTAGATACATCTAATTGAGTTAAGTTTTCACAGTGAGAAAACATACCAAGCATATTTGTTACTTTTGAGGTATCAAAATGAGTAACATCAAGAGATACAAGCTTACCGCAACCACCAAACAAACCAGACATATCAGTTACTTTTCTTGTATCAAAGGTACTTATATCTAATGATTGCAAATTATAACATCTATAAAACATATTACTCATATTTATTACATTTGAGGTATCAAAACTACTTAAAATTATAGAATTAATAATATTTCTATTTTCAAACATACCAGACATATCAGTTACTTTTCTTGTATCAAAATGACTTAAATCTAATGATTCTATACGATTCCAACCAAAACTTCCCATATCAACTTTAAACATATTTTTCATATTTGTTATATTTGATGTATTAAATTTACTTAAATCCAAACTCTCTATAGAATTGGCTCCCTCAAACATAGATTCCATACTAGTTGCATAGGATGTATCCAAATACTTTAATCCTTCAATATCTACTAACCATGGTAATGCAAAAAACAAAAATTGTCCATTTGAAGCATATATTCTACCATTTGCTCCAATAGTTAAAAGATTCTCATTATCATCATCTAACCAAGCTAATACTTTTCCATCTTCATTTAAACTAACATCAAAACAGTCTTCTCCATTTGGGCTATGACCTTCTATACTGTTTGTTAATACTATCTTTTTTATTTTTGACTTTATCATAGTTGTCCTAAGATAAGGAGTATCAGAATCAGTATTACTTCCAGCCATTAAGAACGCTATTTCATTCTTCTCTATCTCTATATTTGATACTACTTTAACTTCAACTCTACATATTGCCTTTAAACAAACAGGAGTTAATAACAATAATAATACAAAATATTTAGAATACTTATTCTTATTAATAATTAAATAAATAAAACTAAATCCAATAATAAACATTATTAATATAAACACATAACTATCATTTCCTGTCTTTGGATTTACTACATTATCTCCTGAAGATAAATCAATAGTTATTGTTTTATTTTCATTATATTTATCATTAGTATATGCAGTATCTGGTACCTGTTTACTATATGTAACTAAAAGTATTGCATCTTTACTAGTTCCACTTTTTACTATATTGGAGTTATCTTCAGTTTTTAATTCGTATGTCATATATTCAGAATTTGCATTTATAATATTATTAATTTCATAATCTTCATTAGAATCATTTTTAATAGTTAGTTTGTATTTAGCATTATCATTTAAATATTTAAATTTTAAATTTAAATTAACCTGACTATTATTAATACTAGCTCTGTTTATTTCTACTACATCATCAGAATTTTCAACCAAACTAATATTACTAATAGTTACCTTATTAGTTTCGCAGTTTTCTGCATATACCATAAATGGTATGAATAATAAAATTATTAATGTTAGTAACTTTTTCATATAATCTACCCTCTACTTAATGACCAGAAATAACTAAATATGCTCTTTCAATTCCATCTACTGTTTCTTTTTTTATTTCATATCCTAATGGAATATCATCAGGATCTCTTTTAATTGCTGTACCTTCTCCACTTGCAGATTTAATAATGCCATCATAAAAATTAAATGTTCCTCCCGTAGCAACAGTTACACCATACCCATTTGATTCTCTAGTTGATTCTATTACTGGTGTATTCTTTATTATTGAATCTTTAGTTCCTACATTAACAATTATGCCCTTTTCAACATATATACCATATATAGATCCAATTATTGTTCCTCCTGTTATTGTAGTTGTTCCAGAAAAAACTGTACCTGATTGACTGGCACTTACTACGATATTGAGTCCATATCGTCCAGTTAACATTCCACCTTCAATTGTAACAGTACCCCTATTTTCTAATGCAGTTCTATCAGCCGTAATAGTTCCACCCTTTACCGTTATTTCTCCAGAATTATCGATTGCATCCCATAACCTACCAGTTATTTTCGTATCATCACCACTTATAGTCATAATACCATCACTTGAGTTACTAACACCACTATTCTTACCAGTTAGAGTACCACCACTAATTGTTGCTACTCCACTATTTGAAATCGCACCACCTTCAGTACCAATTATTTGTGTATCTTTTCCACTTATGTTTAATTTCCCTGTGCTGAGATTAGAAATTGCAGAATTATGACCAGTAATTTTTCCAGAATTTACTGAAAGAATACCTTGATTACTAATACAAAAAGATGTACTAGATTTAGATGACATAATTTCTACATTATTACCATTAATAGTTAACAATCCATTTTTATCATTAAAAATTGATGAATATTTACCTATTATAGATCCACCATTTATTGTAGCTTCTCCAAAATTGCTTATACTATAGGTTTTATAATAATCCCTTCCATTTGATTTTATCTCAACATTATCATAAACAATTAATGTCTTTAAACTATTATTATATATAGTTGAATATTCTTTATTAACTTCAGATTTTTCAATTATTATTTTATTTGCATAAGATGTTTTATTTAATGTAAGCAATCCATTATTATTTATTGTTCTATCACTTCCACCAAATATAGTTGCTTCATTATTTGATGTATTATAAATATCTAGTTCTCCATTATTATCAATATAAGCCCCATTTATTGTAATTGTTTGACCATTTAAATCTAATTTTATATTTTCTTTTTCATTATTTAAAACTGCAATAACATTTTCAGTTATACTATTTAAAACCCTAATTGTTTGATTACTAGAAACATCCAAAAACGCATCATTTAACGTTTGATAATGATTACCTGTGTTCACATTATAATAATTTCCCAAAGACGCATCAGCATCAGGTATTTTTTCAATCTCTATATTTGAAGCAAATTTAATTTCAACTCTACATACTGCTTTTAATCCAATTGGAATTAATAGCATGAATATTATAAAATATTTAGAATACTTATTCTTATTAATAATTAAATAAATAAAACTAAATCCAATAATAAACATTATTAATATAAACACATAACTATCATTCCCAGTCTTTGGATTTACTACATTATCTCCTGAAGATAAATCAATAGTTATTGTTTTATTTTCATTATATTTATTTCCAATAAAAGCACTATCTGGCACCTGATTTCTATATACTATAGAAAGAGTTGCTTCTTTACTAGTTCCAGATTTTATAATATTAACATTATCTTCGGCTTTTAATTCATATGTCATATATTCATAATTAGAATTAATAATATTATTGCCTATTTCATAATCTTCCTTGCTATCATTTTTAATAGTTAGTTTATACTTAACACTATCATTTAAATTTTTAAATTTTAAATTTAAAAAAACTTGATTATTATTAATACTAGCATCGCTTACTTCTATTACACCATTAGAATTTTCAACCAAACTAATATTACTAATAGTTACTTTATTAGTTTCACAAGACTCTGCATATACCATAAATGGTATAAATAATAAAATTATTAATATTAATAATTTCTTCATACAATCTATCCTTACTATTAAATAATACCATAAAAAAGGAAGTATTTCTACTTCTTTAAGGTTGTGTCTTTAATGTAAAGTATCCTGGATTAGTAGTTCCTCCATCTATATGCGCATATGTTTTATCAACTTTACTTGAGTTATATGTAGTTCCAGCACCACCAACTAGTGATGTACATCCCCTAAACATATAAGAAGAACTTGTAACACTGGTTGTATCAAAATCAATAGATGTATAAATTGTTTTTAAATATCTGTTATTATTAAACATATTATTCATTTTTGTAACTTGTGATGTATTAAATGAACTTAAATCTAATGTTAAGTTTGGATTACTGTAGCCAGTATATTCAAACATATCACTCATATCTGTCACATTTGATGTATTAAATGAGCTTAAATCTAATGTGAAATTTGTACTTTTATAACCTGCGAAATAAAACATAAAACTCATATCTGTTACTTGTGATGTGTCAAATGAGCTTAAATCTAATGTGAAATTTGTACTATTATGCCCTATATCAGCAAACATATAACTCATATCTGTTACTTTAGATGTATTAAATGAGCTTAAATCTAATGTGAAATTAGGATTACTATAGCCAGCAGCATAAAACATACCACGCATATTTGTTACGTTTGATGTATTAAATGAGCTTAAATTCAATGTAAAGACTGTACTATTATGGCCTGTATCGGAAAACATATCACTCATATCTGTTACCTTGGATGTATCAAATTTATTTCCTAAATTAAGAGTGAACACTGTACTATAAAGACCTGTACTAAGAAACATACATTTCATATCTGTTACATTTGATGTATCAAACTTATTTCCTAAATCAAGAGTGAAATTTGTACCATTATAACCCGCACCAGAAAACATATAACTCATATTTGTTACCTTACTTGTATTAAATTTATCCCCTAAACCTAAACTTGATAGATTATAACATGAGCTAAACATATAACTCATATCTGTTACATTACTTGTATCAAAATTATTTCCAAGTTTTATTAATCTTACATTAAATCGTCCAAAAAACATGTGATTCATATTTGTTACTTTACTTGTATCAAAACTGCTAACATCTATACTTTCTAAATGATCTTCAGCCCCACTAAAGTCTTCATTATAAAACATTCTACTCATATCTGTTACTTTGCTTGTATCAAAATGACTTAAATCAACACTTTTTAAATTTGACGTTCCTTCGAACATTGATATCATTGCACTTTCTTGTCCACCTACATACGAAGTATCAAAGTACTCCATTCCATCTATATTCTCTAATCTATATAAAGCAAAAAATAAATAATTACCATTTGATGCATATACTTTTCCATTAGCACCTATTGTCATTTCGTATTTACTATTACTATCACTATCAGTAAACCAACCAAGTACTTTTCCATCTTCATTCAAACTTACATCAAAACAATCAGTTCCATTAATAGTGTGTCCTTCTATACTATTAACAAATGTTATTTTTTCAATATCTGCTTTTGCTATATTAGTTCTTAAATATGGTGACCCTGAATCAGTATTACTTCCAGCCATTAAAAATGCTATATCTTGTTTTTCAATTTCTATATTAGATACCACTTTAACTTCAACTTTACATATTGCTTTTAAACCAATTGGAATTAATATCAATAAGAATAATACAAAATATTTAGAATATTTACTTTTATTAATAATTAAATAAATTAAAGTAAATCCAATTATAAACATAATTAATATAAATGCATAACTATAATTTCCAGTTTTTGGATTAACCACATTATCTCCAGCAGATAAATCTATTGTAACAGTTCTACTTTCATTATATTTGTCTCCTGAATATGCACTTAATGGTACTTGTTTACTATAAGTTACTAGTAGTATTGCATCTCTACTTGTACCAGCTTTAACAATATTAACATTATCTTCTGTCTTTAGTTCATATGTAATATATTCAGAGCTTGCATTTACTATGTTGTCTATTTCATAATCTTCCTTTGAATCATTCTTAATAGTTACTCTATATTTAGCACTATCATTTAAATTTTTAAATTTTAAATTTAAATTAACCTGATTATTATTAATACTAGCATCGCTTACTTCTATTACACCATTAGAATTTTCAACCAAGCTAATATTACTAATAGTTACTTTATTAGTTTCACAAGACTCTGCATATACCATAAATGGTATAAATAATAAAATTATTAATATTAATAATTTCTTCATACAATCTATCCTTACTATTAAATAATACCATAAAAAAAGAAGTATTTCTACTCCTTAAGGTTGTGTTTTTAATGTAAAATATCCTGGATCATTTGAACCGCCATCTACGTGTGCATAAGTTTTATCAACATGACTTGAGCTATATGTTGTTCCCTGACTTCCTACTAAGCTTGTACAATCAAAAAACATACTCGAATCATTGCTTGATGTTACATTAGTTGTATCAAAAGATGTACTTACATATATAGTAGTTAAACCACTACATTTGGAAAACATTCTATATGTTTTCGTTACTTGTGAAGTATTAAAACTACTTAAATCTAATACTGTTAAATTCTTACAACCTTCAAACATGGTATACATATTTTTAACTTGAGATGTATTAAAACTACTTATATTTAGATTTCTTAAACTACTACAATATTCAAACATACCAGACATATCTTTTACTTTTTCTGTATTAAAATTACTCAAATCTAAGCTCGTTAATGAACAACAATAATAAAACATACCAGACATATTTGTAACATTTGATGTATCAAAATGACTTAAGTCAATAGTTGTTAATTTATCACACCCACCAAATAAGTGTTCCATATCTGTTACCTTAGAAGTATTAAAACTACTTACATCTATAGATGTTATTAATTCACAATCATCAAACAAAGCATGCATATTAGTAACTTCTGATGTATTAAAGCTTCTTAAATCTAAACTTGTTAATTTAGTGCATCTACAAAACATATAAGACATGTCTGTTACTTTTGATGTATCAAAACTGTCTAAATCTATCGAAGTTATACTAGTACATTGATAAAACATAGCATTCATATTTGTAACCTCTGATGTATCAAAACTACTTAAATCAATAGTCGTTAAATTACTACAAGTATTAAACATCTGATTCATCTTTGTAACCTGAGCAGTATTAAAGCTTCTTAAATCTAAACTTGTTAAATTACTGCAACTAGCAAACATATAAGACATATTTTTAACTTGAGATGTATTAAAGTTTTCAAGATTCACGCTTGTTAAATTTGCACTTCCTCTAAACATATAGGACATATCTATTACTTGAGATGTATCCAAATAATTCATTCCATTTATACTTGTAAGACTAGTCAGATAAGAAAATAGTCCTTTACCATTTGATGCATATACTTTTCCATTAGCTCCTATAGTAATTTCATATTTATTATTTGAATCATTGTCTGTTACCCATGCTAATACTTTTCCATCTGAATCTTTACTTACATCAAAACAATTAGTTCCATTTATAGTATGTCCATCTATACTATTTACAAATGTAATCTCTTCAATATCCATTTTTGCTATATTTGTTCTTAAATAGTTACCAGAACCTGAATATGATCCAGGCATTAAGAAAGATTTTTCAATTTTTTCAATTTCTATAATAGATTCTACTTTAACTTCTACTTTGCATATAGCCTTTAAACCAATTGGTAACAATAGAATTAAAAGTACAAAATATTTAGAATATTTACTTTTATTTAATATAAAATAAATTAAACTAAATCCAATTATACACATTATAAGTATAAACACATAACTATATCCAGTCTTAGGATTAATTATATTATTAATTTCTCCACTTTCTGAAGATAAATTAATAGTTAGTGTTTGATTATCATTGTACTTATTAGAAGTAAACATAGTTTCTGGTATTTCATTTTTATATGTTACTAATAGTATTGCATCTTTACTTGTACCAGACTTAACTATATTAATATCATCTTCTGTCTTTAATTCATATTCTATATATTCGGAAGTAGAATTAATGGTATTATTGTTGATTTCATAATCCTCACTTGAATCATTTCTAAATGTTAATCTGTATTTAGCTCTATCATTTAATTCTTTCATACTTAAATTCAAACTAACACTATTTCCATTTATACTAGCAGTGCTTACTTCAGTTACACCATCTGAATTTTCAACCAAACTAATATTACTAATAGTTACTTTATTAGTTTCACAATTCTCAGCATACACCATAAATGGTATAAATAATAGGATTATTAATGTTAATAATTTCTTCATATGATCATCTCTACTATAAATATTACCATAAAAAAAGAAGTATTTCTACTTCTTTATCTTATTGTTTCTCCGTAAAGTATCCTCTCAAACTAGGACCCCCATCTATACGTGCATATGTTTTACTTACTCTTGAAGAAGAATATGTGGTTCCTTGTCCACCAACTAAACTAGTACAATCAGAGAATAATGTATTACTACCAAGAGGATTACCATTAATTACAAAACTATTACTAGCATAAATTGTAACTAATTTAGAACAATCTCCAAATGTACCAAGTATATTAGTTACTTTTGATGTATCAAAACCACTAAGATCTAATGTTACTAATGATATGCAATTTGAAAACATAAAATCTATTCTTGTTACGTTTGATGTATCAAAATTACTTAAATCTAATGTTGTAAATGATTCACAAAACCAAAACATTCCATACATATCAATTACACTAGAAGTGTTGAAATTACTTAAATCTAAAGACTCCAATTTCTTACAACTTGAAAACATTTGACTCATACTTGTTACATTTGATGTATTAAAACTACTTACATTTAATGATGTTATTTCATAACATTGAGCAAACATACTACCCATAGTTGTTACACTTTGCGTATTAAAATTTGTCAAATCTAATGTTAATAGTTTTTCACAATATGAAAACATAAGATACATGTTTGTAACATTTGATGTATCAAAACTACTTACATCTATCCCTATTATATTACGACAATTCCAGAACATACCATACATATTTGTTACTTTTGATGTATCAAAATTTGTTAATATTATAGAAGTTGCTTCATAACACGATTCAAACATACAATTCATATCTAATACATTTGCAGTATTAAAGGTAGATAAATCAAAATTTTTTATTTTTGAGCAACCATTAAACATAGACTGCATATCCGTTACTTTTGATGTATCAAAACTACTTACATCTATTTCAGTTAAACTTCTACAACCATCAAACATATACGACATATTAGTAACATTTGATGTATTAAAGTGAGTTAAATTCATAGAAGTCATACTAAAACACCCATAGAACATATAACTCATGTTTGTCACTTTTGTTGTATTTAGTTTAGTTAAATCTACTGCATTTAATACTTCACATTCATAAAACATATATGACATATCTGTTACTTTTGAAGTATTAAAACTACTTATATTAATATCTCTTAATGCAACTGAATTAGCAAACATATATGACATATCCGTTACTTTTGATGTGTTAAAAGAACTTAAATCTAATGAAGTTATTTTTCCATAAAAATCATTATATTCATGATCTGGATAATTCATCATAAACATACCCTTCATTATAGTTACTCTAGCTGTATTAAAATGACTTAAATCAAAATTTACTAAATAATCACAATGATAAAACATGTATGACATATCTGTAACATATGAAGTATCAAAGTATTGCATCCCTTCAAGATGTGTTAAATTAATTAAATCAGAAAACAAATAAGAACCATTTGATGCATATACTTTTCCATCTGAGCCAATAGTCATTTCATATTTACCATTTGAATCACTATCAGTTACCCATGCTAGTACTGTTGCATCCTCTTTCATACTTACATCAAAACAATCAGTTCCATTAGCAGTATGTCCATCTATGCTAGGTGCAAAAGTTATTTTTTCAATATTTTGCTTAACTATATTTGTTCTTAAAAAGTTAGTATTATATTCCCCATTAGTTCCAGCCATTAAATATGAAATATTAGATTTTGCTATTTCTACATCAACAATAATATTAACTTCTATTTTACAAACTGCCTTTAATCCAATTGGTATTAATAACAAGAATAGTATAAAATATTTAGAATATTTGCTCTTATTAATTATTAAATAAATAATAGTAAAACAAATTATAAACATAATTAAAATAAATACATAACTATAACTTCCAGTCTTAGGATTTACTATATCATTAGTACCACTTGATAAATCAATTTTAATTGTTCTACTTAGATTAAATTTATTACTAGAAAAATCATTATCTTTTACTTGATTTTTATATATTACAGAAAGCATTGCATCTTTACTAGTTCCAGCTTTTATTACATTTGAATTATCTTTAGTGCTTAATTCATATACTATATACTCACTATTAGAGTCTATAAAATTATTATTTATTTCATAATCAGAACTAGAATTATTTTTAATTGTCAAACTATAAGTGATTTTATCATTTAAATCTTTCATACCTAAGTTTAACTTAACAGTGTTACCATTTATTTTTGCCTCACTTACTTCAATAGCGCTATTTGATTCTTCAACCAAATGAATATTACTAATAGTTACTTTATTAGTTTCACAATTCTCAGCATATACCATAAATGGCATAAATAGTATAATTATTAATGTTAATAATTTCTTCATATAATCTATCCTTACTATTAAATAATATCATAAAAAAAGAAGCATTTCTACTTCTTAATTTAAGTATGCTGTTTCATATGTGTTCCCATCAATTGTTTCACTTCCAGTTACAATTGAACTACCTGTTTCTATTTCATCAGGGACACTTGAATAAGCTCCTGCTATACCTTTTAAGATACCATCATAGAACTTAAATGTTCCTGAGTCATATACTCCATACTTAGCTCCTTGTAATACGGGAGAAGACGTGTTAATTGTTCCGTTTTTAACACCAATTGTCAATGTTCCAGCATTTTCAACAGCTCCAACTTTGTTTTTTGTAGAAGCTGATGTTATAGTTCCACCTGTTATTGTAACGGTAGCTCCTGAAATATTATGTACAGCTCCCCTTTGACAATTAGTATTAGTTGAATTAATTGTTCCTCCACTAATGTTCATAACTGCATTAGCTGCATCATTATGAACAGTAGCTCTATCAGTAGATGCAGAAGACAATACAGCACTACCTGAAATATTTACTGTTCCTTTATTATAAACAGCTTGTCTTTTTGAACCAGCAATAGTAGCACTTATTGTTCCGCCTGAAATATTAAGTATTCCACCAGCATTATTGTTAACAACTCCTTGAGCAATATTGCCTATTGATATAGTTCCTCCAGTAATATTCATAGTTCCAGAGTTTTCTACAACTTGTGAAACATCAGATGTTATATTTCCACTACTAATTGTCATAGTTCCACCACTTCTATTGATTACAGCAGGAATAAAAGTATTACCCGAACGTTTTCCTCCTACTAAACTTCCACTTGAACCACTATCTTGAAGTACAAATGTACCATAGTTTTCTAGAAGTGTTCCTGTGTTTGTTTCAATTGTATATCCAGATAAATCTAAATTCATACTCTTTGAAGGACTTAATGATAATGTAGAGGTTACAGAGCAATCTCTTAATAGTTCTATTGTCTTTGTAGTATTAGATGAAAGTGCAAAAGCCCAAGCATCTTCTATAGAAGCAAACTCTGTAGAATCAATCTTAGCATATTTTATTTGAGGATTATAAGTCCAATGAGCATATAATGTTACAGGTGAATTAACTATATAACTAGATGTTACTTCTGTTCCATTATCTGGATCAGTCCACCATCCATTAAATGTATGATCTGTTCTTACTGCAGTTGGAAGTGTTCCAATCGCAGTTCCTGAAACATAACCTCTTGATGGTTCACTTGAAACACCACCATTACCATTGAATGTAACAATAGTACCTAATCCTAGTGTAGCCACATCATATGTATCTGTACCAATTGTTTGTGAGCTATGATTTATAATATAATTTACTTCTTTATCTACTACTTTTGTTTCATCATAAATTGCTGCTGTTTTACCTTTAATAACACCATCGTAATAGTTTACATTACCAGCTGATTCTAATCCATAAGTAGCACCTTGTAAACTTGGAGCAGATGAGCTTACAGTTCCATCTTTTTCACCAATTGTTACAATTCCATTTTCACTTAATACAGCACTAAAATTTTCAGAAGTAATTGTTCCTCCAGTTATATACATAGTTCCATTATTTAAATTATGAACTACTGCTCTATCAACTGAAACATTGCTTAATATTGGGCTACCAGATATTCTAGTTATTCCTCCATTATTATAAATAGCTTGTTTAGTTCCAGTATTAGTAATAGTTCCTCCACTAACATTTAGTGTTCCACTAGCAAGCACATTAATAGCACCTTGTGTTGTATTTGAAGCTATAGTTCCATTATTAATACTAAGTGTTCCTGATACTTCAAATATTGGTTTTTCACCTTTATTACGTATTGTATTATTTCCTATATCAAGTAATACATTTTTACCAGAAGCTACAGTTATTTGTTCAGAAACATCTTTTAGTACTTCTACTGTAGTTTGTGTATTATTAGTTGGAACTGCACTAATTGCACTTTGAAGTGTTTCATAATAATTATTGCCTATCCTTGCAGCATAATCTGCGGTTCCAAACTCAAAATTCAAATATGAATTTAACGTATTTGTAAATGTAGTTGGATTAGTAGCTTTATAAGCATCAGTATATTTAAATGTTATAGTAAAAGTTACGCTATCATGAGCAGAAAGCCTTTGACTATGAACAAGTCCACTTAGCGAAAAATCTATATTATTATTATCATAAAAATTATTGCCATATACCACATCATCAAAGAATGTATCATTATCAGTATTATTCCTAATAGTAATTTCCATTGTTAATGTAGAGTTTACATTATCATTTAATACAACTGTACTTTGCAAAACAGTATCATAAGTAAGTAATATTTCAGAATCAGTTACATTTCCATTAGAATTTGGATCAATATCAGCATTAGTTATATAAATAGTAGGAGCAGCTACAATACTAGCATTTCCTGCTAAATCTAGTGTTACATTATTTACAGTTGCATAACCAACACACATAAAAACACTAGCAATAACTATTGCTAAAAGATAAATATTTCTCATATTAGCTTGTATTTTATCTTTTATCTTTTCTTTCATATTTTTTCCTATTTTACATAGTACATTATAACATAAAAAAAGAAGTATTTCTACTTCTTTGATATTATTACCGTAATAGATGTAGTTCTAGATGTATATGATAATTTAACATCACTACCACTAACGAATACTGGTACTTTCATAGTTCCTTCTTCAAAATTAGATAAGTCTACATATGCTTTAATATCTTTATCTTGTAATTTGTTTAATATTGAAGCAACACCCTTAACTACAACATCTACCTTAGTTTCCTCTGGAGTACTTGCAAATGCTTTATATTTAGTCGTATCTAAGTTTTCAAAAGAAATTGGTATACCCTTAAATTCTTTACTTGTTTCTTTTTCCATTACTACTTTAATTGTTACATTAGTTGCAGACATTGATCTAACACCAGCAGGTTTACTAATAGTTTCCTGATATGTCTTATCGCCACTTAATCCACTTACATTTATTTCTACTTTAATTTCTTTAGTTTGATCAAGTGTAGCTTCATCTCCATAAATAGTTACTGTATTTACATTTGGTGTAATTGATGCGATTGCGCTACCACTAGCAACTTCTCCAGTTGGAACTATCTTTAATGGTACAACTTTACTTGGTGATGTAACTTTAACAGTAGCAGTTACAGTTCCTGGAACTATTTCAATATCATTTATTTCTGTTCCTTTTTCATCATATGCTACTAATTTAACATTCTCTAACGTATAAGTTCCTGAATTAGTTGCATTCAATGCATTTACATCAACTAATGCTTTTACATTAGCAACTGTTTTTAATTTTTCTTTATGAGACTTAATAATAACTTCATCTCTATCTAAATCAACAGATCCTATTACTAAAGTATCTCCTAATTTGTCTGTATTTAATATATCTGTAGTTAAAGTTTTTGATTCACTAACTTTAGGATATATAACTATAGTTACTCTTGATGGATCTACTTTATAATCAAGTGTATTAATAGGATTATTGTATTTAATATTTACTTTATGAGCACCCTCTGATAAATCAGTTAAATCAAGTGTTAATTTATGATCACCTAACTGTTCTGCTAAATATAAATCACTTTTTCTACCCATAAGTACTATATCTGCAGTTTTAGGAATACCCTCAACTACATAAGCTTCTTCATTATATTCTGCTTTAACTTCTTGATTAGATAAAACAACTGCTTCGGTTTCAGTTAAATTAATAACTTTTTTATCTACTGCAAAGAATATTACAAAAGCTAAAAATAATGATATATATATAAGTGTATTAGGATTATTTAAAAATTTATCTAATTTACCTTTTCCAGATAAACTATCTCCTATAAAATATAAAGCCTTTGATATTGGTGTTATTATTAGTATGTCTAATATTTTATAAAGAATTCTAAAGAATTTTTTAAAGAATTTGAGAATACTACTTGTTAGCTTCTTCATCTAAATCACTCTCACTTTCTTTATCAACTTCATAGAATGTTTCTTTCTTTGGTTGTAATTCTTCTAATAATAGTAGTTTTGCATCATCTAAAGATAAATTATAATTAAGTTCACTCTTTATAGCAATTGAAACCCTTCCAGTTTCTTCACTAACTATTAATGCTATTGCATCTGTTGTCTCACTTATTCCAAGAGCAGCTCTATGTCTTGTTCCAAGTCTTTTAGAAATATTTGGATTCATACTTGTAGGAAATACACTTCCAGCACAAGTAATCTTATCTCCTTGAATAATTACTCCACCATCATGAAGTGGATTATTTGGGAAAAATATTGATATTAATAACTCGCTACTAATATCTGCATATAATTTACTAGCGGGTTCTATATATTGAGCCAAACTATAATCTCTTTCAAGTACAATTAAAGCTCCAATTTTGTTTTTCTTTAAATATTCAACTGCATTTATAATTTCATAAACAATTTTTTCTCTTTCATCTACTGTTAAAGTCTTATGTCTACCAAGTAAATGAGTTCTACCTATACTTTCTAAAACTGTTCTAATCTCAGGTTGGAATATAATTATAATTGCAAGTGGCCCCCAAGAAATAACATATTCTAAAATAATACCAACAGTATTTAAATTTAGCCATTCACTTACCAATTTTAAACCAACTATAACAAATACTCCTTTAAATATTAATGTTAATTTAAAGTTAGTTCTTGAATATTTAAGTAATTGATATAACATGAACCATACAATAGTTATATCTAATACTTTAGTTAATATATTTAATATTGTTGATAACATATATTCACCTCTTAACACAATAATTATACACTATTTTGCTTTTATTTTCTATACTTTTAGAATTGTTTACAATTAAAAAGCACTTTTTGTGCTTATTTATTTTCTACTATCAATTTTAAAGCTGTCTTAGTTTTTCCATCAATTATTATATCGTAGAATGCAGGAGTACAAACCAAATTCATACCTAAAGGTGCAGTATACCCTCTTGCTATTGAAATAGCTTTAATAGCTTGATTAACTGCTCCTGCTCCCACAGTTTGAATCTCTACTTTCTTAGCTCCTTCTCTAAAAGAATTTGCTATGCTCCCTGCTACTTTTTGAGAAACACTTTTACTAGACACTTTTATTATATCCATTATTTCACCTCAATAATAGATATGATTAATCAATTAAAAAAAGACTACTATTTAGTCTTTTTTGTACTTTTTCTTGTTGTTGTTTTTTTAGTAGTAGCTTTTTTAGTTGTAGTCTTTTTAGTTGTTGCTTTCTTTGTAGTAGTTTTTTTAGCTGTTGTTTTTCTTGTAGTTGTTCTTTTAACTTTAGGTTTTTCTTCCTTAGCAGGTTCAACAATTTCTTCTTTAACTACTTCTTCAACTTTTGGTTCTTCCTTAACTTCTACTTCTTCTTGTTTAACTTGATCTTCTTCACTATCATATGATAAGAAACTTATAAGATATGTTTTTAATGCTTTATTTTCAAGTAGTATTGAATTTAATGGTTCTAACAAACTAAGCAAACCATATATTAAGAAATAATAACCCAATATAGTAATACCAGCTTCAACTCTATTATATAAAGTTCCTACTACAAATACTCCTATTAATAATAATAGAATTGTTACAGCTGCTTTTGGAAAGAAATTAAAGTCTTTCTTTTCTAATAATCTAGCGCAACTAAATCCTTTATTTAATACATTTGCTATTGAATATAATAATACTGCATCTGATAAAATAAATCCACTATCAGGATATGTTGTATATATTAATACAAATGTAGCAGTAACAACATTTATAAATCCAAATAACAAATATTCATAATCATCTTTTCTTCTATTTACAAAATATGCTATTAATGAGAAAAATGCTAATGTATAAAACAAAAATGGTCCATACATTATTGAACTATCTGGTGCTAAGCTTGAACACCCTAATAACATAAATCCAAGTATTGCAAACACACTATAAAATAATATGTCTACTATTACAAACTTCCTATCAAATTCTCTTATTACAATCTTATTCATTACTTCTTACTCCTTTTACTATTCTTCTTTTTCTATAAATCCGAAGAAATTAAACTTTTCATCTAAGAAAACATATATTATTTTAAGTATTGCTACTACTGGAGTAGCTATTACCATTCCTATTATACCAAATAAATTCTCAAAAATTAATAGGGAAATTATAATTGTTATTGGACTTAAGTTCATTTTCTTACTCATCACTATAGGATTTAGTATTTCTCCCTCTAATGTTTGAACAATTAATATGAATACTAATGTTAAAATTCCAACTAAAGGGCTTTCTGCAAAACCAATTGCTCCTGCAACTGCAGCACCCATATAAGGACCAATATATGGTATTAAATTAGTAACCACACATATAAATGCTATTAGTACTGGTGCATTTAATCCAATTATTGAAAAGCCAACTATCGAAACCACAAATAGCAATAACGACAGCCACAATGTACCACTCATAAAAGAATACAATGATTCATCTAGCTGACCAAGTAAGTACTTAATATCATTCCTTGCATTTTTAGGAAACATTTTTATAAATCCATCTGATACTTTATCAAAATCATACAATTCATAAAAAGCAAGTATTAAACTTATTATTATTACTCCAATACCACTAGCTAAGGATGAAACAATATTCATTGCGGTCTCAGGTAAATTAGTTTGAATTTCAGAAGATATGCTATCTATTTTTAATAAGAACGAAGCTTTAATTGAATCTAGGTTTTCTAAACTTAAATCAGAAAGTTTTACAAATATACTATCTATCCAACCATTAATATCGTTTGCTATTTTTGGAACAGCCGCAACTATATCACTTATCTGTTCCCCCATTGATGGAATCATAAACCATATTAATCCACCAATTACTATTAGTAATGCAAAATAAGTAATCGCAGTTGCTACACCCTTACTAATACCCCTTTCGCGGAGTATTTTAACCATTGGATGCAAGAACCATGCAATAAACCAACCTATAAACAAAGGAGAAATAACTTTAAGTATCTTACCAACAATTGAAAGTATACTCCACTCTGCAAATATTAATGTAACAACATAAACTAAAAGTATTATAAAAAGTATATACAATAATTTGGCAATTTTATTACCCATGTTAATAAGCTGATTAATTTTACTTGTATTAACTTTCTTATCTTCCTTCATATTTTATCTCCTATTATAATAATAACATATATTTATTAAAAAAAATAGTTCAAAATTAGAACTATTTCATCGGATCCATTTTCTTTGTTGCTTTCTTCATATACTTACTAATATCTTTTTCATATTTCTTATATGCTAGTCCTAAACCAATACCACCTGCAAAAGCAACCATTTTTTCTAATGTTCTAATAATATCTCCTCCTTTATATTATTAGTATTAGTATTTTTAAATTATTTATACGTCTTTAATAATGTAGATCTATTAATAGCATATAATGTTTTTACAGATTCATTAAATGATTCAATACTACCTATAATGATTAATGATTGCTTAGCTCTTGTAACAGCAGTATAAATAAGTTTATTATAAAACATTCTTTTAAAGCTTTTAGCAAGAACTACTACTACATTATCATATTCACTTCCCTGTGCTTTATGAATACTAATTGCATAAGCAAGGGTAAATCTATCAAATTCACCACTTTTATATATAACTTCATTTCCTAAATAATCAATTATTACAACCATCTTTTTATTAATTATATTAATGCTTTTAATGTAACCAATATCTCCATTAAACACATTATTTTCTACATCATTAATTAATTGTATTACTTTATCTCCAACCCTATAATACTTATCCCCTATTTGATATTTTTCATTATCAGGATTAAAAATATCAGCCATTAAATTATTTAAATTATCTATTCCATTTAATCCCTTATACATAGGAGCTAATACTTGAAAATTATCTATTTTAATTTTCTTTTCTTTAATTTTATTACATATTTCACTTAAATATAACATTATATCTTCATCATTGCTTTCAATAAATTTAAAATCACTATAATTATTATCAAAATAATCAAATTCTTTAATATTTTTTATATCATTAGCTAAATAAGTAATATAGCTACCATCTTTAACACGATATATTTTACTTAGTGTTTTACTCTTAACACTATCAAGTTTTAATAAATCATGTAATACATCACCAGGGCCAATTGAAGGAAGTTGATTAGCATCCCCAATTAACAATAATTTAGCATTTATTCTAAGTCCTTTTAATAATGATGAAAATAAAAATATATCCACCATACTAGCTTCATCAACTATAATTACACTTTCATGAGCTTTATTATATTCATCTATTCCAAATGTTTCAGTTTCTTTATTCCATTTTAAAAACTTATGAATTGTATAAGAACTAGATATTACACTTTCACTAATTCTCTTAGCACTTCTACCAGTAGGAGCTAAAAGAGCAATTTCTTCTTTGGGTATCTTATTTATCTTAATTAATATTTCTACAATAGCTTTAATAATAGTCGTTTTTCCAGTACCAGGTCCACCAGTAATAATATAAAAATTATTTTCAAGTGATCCTTTAATAGCCTCTTTTTGTTCATTATTAAATTTAATATAATTATTTTTTTCAAATTCACTAATATATTTATCTATCTTACTTTTATTAACAACATTTTTAATACTATTAATTCTATTAATACTATTATATATATAATTTTCTGCTTCATAAAAATCATATAATGCTATTTTATCTTCTATACTAACTACTTCATTTTCATCAATTAACTCATCTAAATAAGATAAAAAAGTAGAAGAATTTAAATTAGATTTAAAACACTTCTTCATTTTAATAAATAAATCTTCTTTATTAATAATAGTATCTCCACTTTCATAACAAATAAGATAAATATTATGCTTAATTAAAGCTTTAATTCTTCTTTTATCCATCTCATCATATATACTTAAAAAAACTAAATCCAGTTTATCAAAAGATACATATTCAATTAATTCATATATATCATTTTCAATTATATTTAATAATTCGCTTCCATAAATAGTAGATAGATTAATAGCTTCTTTTACACTAAAGCCATATCCATTTAATATAATAATTAAATCTTCTCTTATTTCGTTTTCTAATACTTTATTATGAATCATTAAAGCTTTCTTCATATTCATACCACTAACTAATGCTAATGATTCATAATCATTTTTAATAATTTCAATAGTATCACTACCAAATCTTTCTACTATCTTTTTAGCAGTCTTACTTCCAATTCCCTTAAATAACCCACTACTTAAATATAATATTAAACTATCTGTATCACTAGGTTTACATATTTCATATCTTTCTACATTAAACTGTGTTCCATACTTAAAATGATTAACCATTTTACCATATAATTTATATTCTACATCACTATTAATTTCCATAAAAGAGCCAGTAAAACTAATAGTCTTATCAACATAAATGCTCATTTCTTCACTATTAGTTTCCTTCACTCTAAAAAGTCCAACTTTATATGGACTATTATTACTTTCAAATATTATTTTTTTAATACTTCCAATTACATAATCACTCATAAATTAATTATATCAAAACCCCATTTTATTTAAAAGCAAACAATTACAATTAAATGTATTATTAGTTTTTTACAAATAAAAAGAGATTATTTAATAATCTCTATTATAAATTCATTAGTGTAATCTATTCTTAGATTATCTCCCTCATGTATTTTTTCATTTAATAATGATTCTGCTATTAAAGTTTCAATATGTTTAGTTACATATCTCTTAATTGGTCTTGCACCATACTCTTCACTATAAGATTCATTTATTATTTGTTCTTTAGCATTATCAGTAAGATCTATATGTAATTTAACATTACTTAAGTGTTCATTAACAACATCAATTATTCTATCCAAAACTTCATAAATAGCTTTTTTATCAAGTGCATTAAATATTACTATTTCATCTATTCTATTGATTAATTCTGGTCTAAACTTAGATTTAAGAATATTTAAAACAAGTTCATTTTTATTATCATCATTTTTATGTTCAAGAATTATTTCACTTCCAAGATTAGACGTCATAATAATAATTGTATTTTTAAAATCAATTAACCTACCCTGAGAATCAGTAATTCTACCATCATCTAATATTTGAAGCAATATATTAAATACATCTGGATGAGCTTTTTCAATTTCATCAAATAATACAATAGAATATGGGTTTCTTCTAACAGCTTCTGTTAATTCTCCACCTTCATCATATCCAACATATCCAGGAGGAGCTCCTAGTAGTCTTGATACATTAAATGCTTCCATGTATTCAGAACAATCTATTCTAATCATATGTCTTTCATCATCAAATAACTCATAAGCAAGAGACTTAGCAATTTCAGTTTTACCTACACCAGTTGGTCCCATAAATATAAATGAACCAATTGGTCTATTAGGGTCTTTGATACCACTTCTTGCTCTTATAATAGCATCTGATATTAATGCAATAGCTTCATCTTGTCCTTTTACTCTTTTCTTAAGATTATCTTTTAAACTTAATAATTTGCTTTTTTCTCCACCTACCAATTTAGAAATAGGAATATTGGTCCATTTAGAAACAACACTTGCAATATTATCCTCATCCACTACATCTGATAATACTTCACTTCTCATTGCGAGTTTCAATTCAGATAATTCTTTTTGAGCAGATGGTATTTCTCCATATTTAATTCTAGCTGCTTCATCTAAATTATTCTCATTTTGAGCAACTTCAAATTTAAATTTTAGTTCTTCAAGTTTACTTTTTTTATCATTTATTAAATCTTTTAATTTCTTTTCTTCTTCCCATTTCATGCGAAGATCATCTTGCTTAGATTTTAAAGATTCCATTTTACTTTCAATATCTTTAACTCTCTTCTTAGAGTTTTCATCATTTTCTTTTTTTAAAGCTTGATATTCTATTTCTAAAGTAGTAATTTCTCTATTAATTTTATCTAAACTAGATGGTACTGAATTCATTTGCATCTTAATAGTTGCACATGCTTCATCTACTAAATCAATTGCTTTATCTGGTAAAAATCTATCAGTAATATATCTATCAGATAAAGTAGCAGCACTAATTAAAGCACTATCTTTAATAGTTACTCCATGATATATTTCAAATCTTTCTTTTAAACCTCTAAGTATAGTAATAGTGTCCATAACACTAGGTTCACTAACTATTATTTTTTGAAGTCTTCTTTCTAAAGCACCATCTTTTTCAATAAATTCTCTATATTCATTTAATGTAGTTGCTCCAATTAACCTAATTTGAGCTCTTGCAAGCATTGGTTTTAACATGTTACCAACATTCATAGCACTACTAGAACCAGCTCCTACTATCATATGTATTTCATCAATAAACATAATGATTTCACCATCACTATCACTTATCTCTTTTAATACACTTTTAAATCTTTCTTCAAATTCACCTTGATACTTAGCACCAGCCACTAAAGCAGATAAATCAAGTTCCCAAATTCTTTTGTTCTTTAAATCATTTGGTACATCACCTTTGTTAATTCTAATAGCAAGTCCTTCCACAATAGCAGTTTTACCTACACCTGGTTCTCCAATTAACACAGGATTATTTTTAGTTTTTCTTGAAAGTATTCTAATAAGATTTCTTACTTCTTCATCTCTTCCAATTACTGGATCTATTTTATTTTCTCGAGCCAAAGCAGTAATATCTCTACCATATTTTTCAAGAGGATTTTCATTTTCCATCATACTACTACCTCCTTTTATCAATCATATTATACCACATAATTAGCACTTGTCAATAGAGAGTGCTAATAATATTTTTTTTGTAATGCAATACAATTAATGATATAATATATTTAGAATAGAAGGGATATAATTATGGAATTCATAAAAGATAACTTAAAACTTATAATTATAATAGGAGTATCAGTAATATTATTAGTAATAATATTACTTCTAATTAGTAAAAAAGGTAAGAAAAAAACTAATGCAATTATTCAAAGTAAACCAATGAATAGTGAGTATAAACTTCAAGCCAAAACAGTAAGTATTTTTGAAGCAATAAATAGAGAAACTGAAAAACAAAGTGGCAAAACTGGTATAAGTTATGTAAATGATTTACAAAAAACAAAAACAAATTCAAAGAATCAAATTAACGAACAAAAAGTTGAAGAAGCAAATATAAATCCAATTCAAACAAGTACTGATCAAATAGAGCCCCCTAAGCAAGAAATTCCTCCAAAGAAGGAAGAAACTAAACCTATAATAGAATCAAAGGATGTTTTAGAGCCTCCTAAACCAGTTACCCCAGTTGAAACAAATCCACCAGCAGCACCTCAAAATCAAACTTCTCAACTAGAACCTCCTAAGCCTGTGACTTCACAACCTTCTACTATAGATCCTCAATTAATGCAAGCTCCAAAAGCTGAAGAAGGATCATTAGAAATACATCCAAAAAATACATTTATAAAACAAGAGAATGATGATATACAAAAGCCTACAGTGTCAAATGAACCATCATTAGATGTTCCAATTGGTACTGCACTTAGTGATTTAAATGATACACAAAAATAAGTCCTATAAAAAGGACTTATTTATTTTGTTCTTATATTATTAGTTAATTCTTGATATCTACTAGTTTCTTTAACCAAAACCTTATTTTTCATTGCTTCAGCAAGTATTCTTATCTTAGCTACATTATTACTTATTGTATACCAATCTGCTGGAAAAAGATCTTCCTCACTAACATTCTTATTTTGCTTTCTATAATTAGTTTCTGTTATTACATACAGATCATATTGTCTTTGTTCTTCACTCATATATCCTCCTATAAAGTTTCTTGCATTTCATATCTTTGAGAATTAATAATACTATTATAACTCTCTATCATCATATCAATAAATTCGCTTCCAAACATTTCCCTTAATTTTTCCAATAATTCATTTTTGTTTTCTGACTTAAAGAAAACAGAAAAATGAGCCATTGTTTCATTGAAACACACAGGTAATCCACGTTTTTTATAATATTTGGTCCCATGACCAAATTTTCCCTTAATCTTCTTCCCTCTAGAATCCACTAAAGTTCCATCATAGTATTCTCCCATGTATATAGAATCTATTATATCACTTGTACAGCGAAGTGTTGGGTGATTAATTGAAAATATAGCAATAGCAAGAGCATGTGTTATTATTTTCTTTTCTGCTGCTTTTACTTCTTCCACACTTGGAATTCCTTCTCCAAGCAAAGCTTTTATTTCTTCTTCACTAGCCCCATATCTTCTATATTCATCTCTCAGCCATTCTTTAGTACCTTCTAAATTACCACTTATATAATCCAAACACTCTTTAGACATTTGATTTTCTTCATAGTTATCATACTCAGCGCTCGCTTCTATTGTAGCCTTTTTTATATGTTCATCACATATTTCCAAGATAGCTACGCTAAACAACTTAAAGTTTGGATCATTTCTTAATTTTTCAACAATAGCACCATATCCATCAGGTACTTTTGCATCTACTACCAAATAAAATAATGCGTGTCCAATTTCATGATAAATAGTCCTTATATCAGCACCTTCATCGAGATTTACACTTTTATCAGAATTTCTATAAAAATTACCTTCCATGTTTTTCTTAAAACAAAACTCTTTATTATTTTTTTTAATATTGATTAATAATTTTACTTCATTTATTATATTTTCATCAATACTTATAGCTTTTCTATATGCTCTAATTACATTCTCAATTAAAGCCCTATCACTCAAATCATCTTCTTGCATAACAGACCTAAATTCACTTAATAATGATTCATATTCACTATTAATTTGTATACTATCAAGTGCTTTAAATTGTTCATCCAAATAGTCTCTTGAAAGCTTTCCTTTATCAACTTCAAACTTATACTTTCTTAGCTTAAATCCTTTTGATTTCAAATAGGAATATAGTTCTAAATCCTTTAAAGCTTCTTTTGTTATAATTTTCTCCATAACAAATTCTTCATCATTATTTAAAAGTTCATCTACTAATCTAATACCATTTTCATCTTCATACATCAACCTTACCGTATTCATTCCTTTAATTGTAAGATTATGTTTAGCAAATACTAACATTACCTTTGCAAATTTTTTGTTATCCAGTTCTTGATCAGCATAATAAACAGGCACTCGCTTTACTTTCTTTAAATCTTCAATTAAATAATCAAGATATGTATTATTAATATCTGCTTTAGCAGTTAAATCATAAATATCAAATTTTACAAATAGATCATATCTTCCTATTTCGAAAAAATATTCCATTATTTCTTTACTTTTAAAAAACTTTATTCTACTTTTAAAAGAAATATTTTTTTCTAATAAATAATCAAGCAGTTTTTTTTCACCATATTCTTGCATAAGAAAAGATTCATCAATATTCTCAATAGCTTTTTTATTGAACTTAATTAAATAATCTATCAGAGTTCCACCTTTTTCATCAGTTACAAATAACTCACTAATTGAGTTAAGATTATCTATATTTATAGTTCTTATCTTACCTAGTTCGAATAACCCTTCTTTGTTTTTTAAATCTTCTGCATTATTCATTTTTCAACTCCGTCTAATAAAAAATATTCTTTCATATTATATTTTAATTATAATTAATTGTTTTTTATATATCAAGTTATTATGTAAACAAAAAAGCCTTATAAAGGCTTAATTTTTCTTCTGGCGTCCTTGGGCAGATTCGAACTGCCGACTTACGACTTAGGAGGTCGTTACTCTATCCAACTGAGTTACAAGGACAAAAAAAGATTATTTTATAAATAATAAGGCAATTAAATTAACTGATAGTTTCAATTGATACCTAAAAAATTCATAAACACTTATAATCTTATCACTAAAACAAACTACTTTAGATTCAGCATAATTAGGTTTCCCCTTTACAATAGGAAACATATGACTAAGTATTATATCTTCTTCTATTTCATTTAATTCAAAATATTCTTTAGAATTATTAAGTGCTATTTTAGGATGTTCCTTTAAAAAATGCTTTCCTCTTTTAATATCATCTGTAGTAAAAAAGTCATGTAATAAAGCTCCTCTTGTACAAGATACATAATCTAATTTTAAAATTTTAGATATATAAAAACTCATTTTAGATACTCTATTAATATGATCTAATCTATTATTGCCATGATGTGCCATGCTTTTTAGTTCTCTATATTTATTAACATTATAAAACTCACTATATAATTTATAATATATTTGTCTATTACTCATAAAAATCACTCTTATTTATATCCATCTAGGTATATATAAATTTCTTGTAAATCCTTCCCTATATTTTTCATATTGATTATTAATAGCATTAGCTATATATGCTATTACATTTGTTTCACTTTTAGATACTTTTAATGAAGCTAAATAAGAATTTAATAATGTACGAAACTCTCTATCATCAAAGTATCTTGCAACAGCAGTATTTAATGCAATTGCTTTCTTTAATTCACTTTTATTTTTAACATTTATTGAAAATATAAATGATTGATATATTTTAATAACTTTATCACTCATATAATCATCTGCTGAAAATTCTTCATTAATAATTCTATAATAATCCTTACAATATTTAATGATAATCTTATTATCAAGATATCTGTTTTGCATCTATTTCACCACTAATCTAGTTATATCATTATACGTTACAAATAACATTAGCAAGATCATTAATCCAAATCCTACATAATTTAATATCAATTCTAATTTTTCACTATTTTTATGTCCAGTTATTGTTTCAATAATTAATATAAAGATCCTTCCTCCATCAAATACTGGTATTGGAAGTAAATTAACTACTCCAACATTTATACTTAAGTATGCAGTTAAGTAAAGTAAAGTTAATAATCCTTGTGATTTAACAGTATCAACAAGAGAATATATTCCAACTGGCCCACTTAAGTTTTTAACTGATACTTGTCCTGTAAATAAAGAACCAATTATTTTAAATATTGTTATAGTATTTTCATATGTACCAATAAAAGCATATTTTAAAGCATTTGTAAAACCTTTATGATAAGTTACACCAGTACTTGCAATTCCAAATACTCTAACTTCTTCCCCATTCTCCATTTTAACTTCAGGCATTAAACTATAAACTTTAGTTGTACCATCAGCTTTTAATACTTTAAATTCATAATTATCTTGTAATTTTTTAGCAGAAGCCTCAAGAATAAAATCATCCCAAGTGTTAATCTTAGTTCCATTTACTTCTAATATTTTATCTCCAGCTTCAAGTCCAGCCTTATATGCACTTCCATTTTCTACAACTTTACTAATAATAGCTTGACTAACTGGTCTTCCATATATTAAACCACTTATAAAAAATAATACAATAGCAAGAATAAAATTGAACACAATACCATTAATTAAAACCCAAAAAACATTTTTAAATTTTTTATTAGCTAGTATTCTATCTTTTTTAATCTTTAATTCTTTTATTTCTTTTTCAGCCATTGATACATATCCACCAATTGGTAATAATCTCAATGAATAAGTAGTTTCACTATTTTTAGGTTTGTACCTGAATAATTGAGGCCCCATACCTAAAGAAAACTCATCTACATAAACTCCACTCTTTTTAGCTGCGATAAAATGACCAAACTCATGGACTGATATTATAAGTCCAAGCATAATAAATAAAATAATAATTGTTACTAAAAAGTTCATATGCCCTCCTAAAAAAATGATACTAAAAATGAAAATGCTAATAATGCAAAGAATAAACTATCTAGTCTATCTAACACTCCTCCATGTCCAGGCATAATATTACCATAATCTTTAACACCATATTTTCTTTTAATTGAAGAAAATACTAAATCTCCAAATTCAGCTGCTAATGATAATGTTAGTGATATTATTATTACTAAATATACATTAGCTAGTTCATTTACAAATGTTATAAAAAACATAGTACTTAAAAATGTGCCGAAGAATACTCCACCAATCATCCCCTCTACTGTTTTATTAGGTGATATCTGTGGACACAATTTATGCTTACCAATTTGAGTACCAAAGAAATGAGCAAATGTATCAGACATAAATGTTGCTAACATAACATAAACTAAATACAAAATATCCATCTTTCTAATCACTATCAAATAATTAAATGCTATTCCAAGGAACACACTAAAAGCAAATAAAACAATAGCATCCTCTGCATCATATTCTTTCTTTTTAAATACTATTAGTGGTATATAACAAACAAATAAGTCAAGTATTAACAATCTATAATCAATATTAAAACTAGCTCCTTTTTTACATGCAGATAAAACAATAAATAAATATGAAATAAGTGTTAATAATAGAACACTCTTATCTATTTTTTTCTCTCTTTGCCTTACTTTTAATATTTCATAATAACCAATAATACTTAAAATACCAACACCAATATAATATGCATAACCACCCATTATCATAATTGGTATTACTATTATTAATGCAACAATCGCACTAATTACTCTTTGCTTCATATACTTCACCATTTATAATTATATCACTATAGTCCAATTTTAACAAGTTTAACAAAAAAAAGAACCTTAGGTCCTTATTTACAAAGAAGTTCTGCATTATCTTCATAAACCAAAGTTGAGTTTGTATATAGATCACACCACTTCTTATCCATCTTAAATTCTATAAATTCTCCGCATTCATTATTATCAAATTTAGCATATGATTTAGAATCACTACTTAAACAATAATAATTTGTAGTTTCATCATATTCCCAACTAAAATTCCCATCCACTTCTTTAAACTCAGGGAAAACAATAATTCTATTTGTCTCAGTTTCATTAATTACTTTATAATTGTTTTTTAAATAATTCTCAGCTACATAAACTGCATCTTTAACTTCATCTTCTTTTTTAAAGCTTTCAACCATTTCACTTGTATATACACCATCATGAGTAAGTAACTGTAAATCTCTTTTACTAATCTCCACTCCATTAGTATTAATATAAACTCCATTCTTATATTCATAATTCTTTGGACATACTTCACCCTCTGAATATGTAGATATCATATATCTCTTATTTGCTTTACAATACCATACTCTATATAAAACTGCATTATATTTAATAGAATCATCATTCTCACTCTTTAATGATAATTTAGGATAAGTATTATTAGTCTTAGCATTAAAATAGTCTACATATACTAGACTTGCTATTATTATAATTGTTATAAAAAAAATAACTAATACTTTCTTCATCTATTTTACCTCTATACTTAATTATATTATCTATATATTAAAAAGTAAATAAATAATAATTGAAATTATAATTATTTGTTTTATAATAATTACTTAAGGAGTGATTATGAAAAAAGTCATATTATTATTTTCATTATTAATAATATATACAAATGTATACGCATATGAAAATAAATACTTTAAAATAGATATTAATGAAACATATAAGTTAGAAAAAGAAAAAAACAATAGTTATAAATGGTCAAATAACAAAGATTATATATCTATAAGTGTAAATAAGAATAAAAACAAAAATGATATTAAAAAATATACTCAAAAAGATATATTTGATCACAAAAAATATATATTAAGCAATTATAAAAAATCATTAAATGATGATATCGAAATAACAAATATACAAATATCAAATATTAATGATATTTCTTTTATTGAATATTATTTAACAATTAAAACCAAAAAAACTACTGGATATGATACTTATCAATATGGAAGAATATATGCTTCTGACAATTATATATATACTCTACTTATGAGTAGTGATAAAGAAATAAAAGATATTAGTATATTTAATAGTTTTAAATATAAAGATTCATATCCAAAAAAACTAAATATAAAAGAATACCTATTTTTATTAGCTATTCTTTTACCAATAATTCTTTTATTAGATTACTTAATAAGTAAAAAGCATAAATAATGCTTTTTTATTTTGTTAAATTAGTCTTTAGTTTATTTAGAATTAATTTTTCTTTTCTTGATACACTTACTTGAGACAAACCCATTTTTAATGCAGTTTCACTTTGAGTATACCCTTGATAGTATCTATAATCTATTAATTCTTTTTCTTCACTACATAGTTCATTAATACCACTTTTAAGTAATATTTTATCATCTATATCACTAGTACTATCTATAAAAGAAACTTCTTCATTTATACTTTTATCGATATAAACGCTTTCTAAAATACTTAACATATATTTTTCATCTATTTTTAAGTAATCACAAACCTCACTAAATAAGACTTCTCTATTATATTTGGAACTTAATAAATCTTTAATCTTTACATAATCTTTATATATTTTATATGCATCTTCACTTAATACAATATTTCTATCTTTTCTAATAAAATCAATCATTTCACCTAAAATATATTTATATGCATATGAGGTAAATTTACATGAACTATTATTATCATACTTTTTATATGCCTTAATTATCCCAATACATCCAGCTTGATATAAATCATTAATATTATAATAATGTGAATAATGTGAAGCTAATTTATATATTAAATTCTCATTTTCCTTAATTATCAAATAAACATCATTCATATTTTAAAAACCTCTTTTGAAGTTTTTTCATTTTTAGATTTAAAACAATAATCAAAGATATCACTATTCTTAAAAATACCCTCTATATAATTATTTAAATCGCATAAAACAAGTTTACCTTTAAATGTATTAACAATATTACTTATTTTAATTAATGAATTAATACCCCTTGTATCAATTAAATCAACTTTATTTAAATTAATTGAGACATATTTAGACCTTAAAGATAATATAATTGGTATTAGTTCATTTTCAAATTTATTAATCTTATTTCCAACTAATACACCATCTACTTTAATATAAAGTATGTTGTTTTTATAATCCATTTCTGTTTTCATACTTAGATAATACTATATTAATTAGTTACTTTAAAGCGATTCGACAAAACAAGATTATTTTTTTGCATAATTATACTACAAACTATAAAAATAATTAAATATATAATAATATTATCACCTGTTTTGGGATTATTACTTATAGGAACTTCACCTTGATTAGGTATGTATTCTTTTACATATTTATAATTACACACACTTTTAATACAATACATTGCATCATATACTAAATTTCCATCTGTATCATAAATTATAAGAGGTCCATTATTTACTCTATAAAATGTTTTTTTAGATTCTTCTATTTTGGTATATCCATCCATATTTGAAAGTAACTCGCTAGTAGTATCCCTACTTCCATCATCATTTTCTTTGTACCAATAATACCTATCTTCTGTTTCTATTCTATATTCTTCTACATCAGTAGGATAATAATCCAACCATTCAGTATAAGTATATATCTCTTTAGCATCAACTCTACTAATAAACAAAAATAATAAAAATAACAAATAAAAGTGTTTCTTCATTTTTCCTCCTCTAATATATAATTAGACAGAAATAATAGGAAACACTTCTTTATAAAAAAAAGAATTAATTATTCTAATTAATTCTTATAATATCTATTATAAAAATAAGCTATTATTATTGATCCTACTGAATTACCAAGTACCATAATTAATAAGTATAACAAAGCTTTCAAACTTATTAATTTAGATACTGCTATATAAAACATATTCGCAACACAGTGTTCAAATCCACAAAGAATAAATGTCATAACACACATAAATATTCCAATATATTTTCCAATTTCATTTTTAGAATTCTTATAATTATTAACAGCTATATACATAAGCATTCCGCAAAATATTGATAAAATAAATATACTTAGTAGATTATCATTCAATTTAACTTTAACAATATCATATGCTCTTTGGTATATTGAAAGTCTAGTTAATTGAAGTGAATAACCTACCATAAATGTGCCTATAAAATTTCCTAGTAAACTAAGTAATAATTCATAAACATATTCAAATTTATTTACTAATATATAACCTACTTTACCAGTATACAAATTCATTTGATACATACATATTGTAAGAAGTCCAATTGAAAATAAGAAAGAACCAGCTACTGTACTTTTAACACTTAAGTAAACGCAACCTCCAATACCAATCATAATCCCAGCATATATTCCTTTTAATAGGAAATCCAAATACTTTTCACAATCACTTTTTTTCTTTTTAAATAACTTCATCTTACTTCACCACTTTAATTATATCAAAATATTCTTAACTCCACAAATGATATCTTTAAAAATATTTAATAAGGTTTCAAAATAATTAGATTTTTTTACATCATTATGAATTATTAAATCATAACTATATGTTTTATTATCATACTTGAGTAATAATTTACCAACTACACTATTCTTTTTTAAAGGAGCTTTAATATCATATAGTTTTTCTTCGATTGTATACTTTACATCTTTTTTATCTTTGTTTACTATTATATTTACATCTTTATCTAAATAATAGTAAACCTTTCTATTACTAGCATTACTTATATACATAGTCTTTCTATACTTATTCTTATTAATAATATTTTTACTACCATACATACTAAAACCATATTCCATCATAGATATAGTATCTTCATTTCTATAATCTTTGTTCTCTTCTTTCATAACTACTGATATAAGTCTCATATTATTTCTTTCCATAGTCGCAGTTAAACAATACAAAGCATCATCTGTATAACCTGTTTTAAGACCATCTATACCACTATAAAACCTTACTAATTTATTTGTATTAACTAACCAATGATTTTCTCCTGATATATTAATATAATCTTCATAAGTACTAGTTATTTTTAGTACATATGGATACTTTACAAGAACATTTGCAATTAATGCCATATCATATGCACTTGAATAATGATCTTTTTCATCTAATCCATGTGGATTTTTAAAATGAGTATTTTTGCATCCCAAAGAAGTTGCTTTGTCATTCATCATTTTAACAAAATTATCTTCTGACCCACCAATATATTCACTTACTGCAACTGCTGCATCGTTAGCTGATCCAATAGCAATACCCTTTATTAATGTTTCTAGTTTTACTTTACTACCTTCTTCTAAAAATATTTGTGTTCCTCCCATAGAAGAAGCATTCTTTGAAATTCTTACTTCATCATTAAGATTTACTTTTTTATTTTCAAGTGCTTCCATAGTTAAAAGTAAAGTCATCATCTTAGTCATACTAGCAGGACTAAGTTTTTTATTCATTTCTTTTTCATAAAGAACTTTATGAGTACTTGATTCAATTAATACTGCAGAAGTAGCATGTCTAGCTAAATCAACTTCTTCACAATAATAATTATTAATAAATAAAAAGAAACTTAAGATTAATATTATTAATTTCATTTAATCACCTATTAATAATTATGAAAAAAAAGAGAAATTATTTCTCTTTTTTAACTGCATCTATAACTTTTGCTACTCCATTACCAGCTTTAAATGATTCTAACATTTCAATTGGTACACAGAATATTAAAGTGTTTGATTGATCTGATGATACATCATTAATAGTTGATAAAGTTCTTAAATGAAGTGCTCCTGGTGTTGTTGCCATTGTTTTAGCAGCTTCAGCAAGATTCATTGAAGCTTCAACTTCACCTTTTGCTTTAGTAATGACAGCTTCTTTCTCTCTTTCAGCTTCAGCAACTTTAGCAATTACTCTCTTCATATCTTCAGGAAGAGTAATATCTTTTAATTCAACATTTTCAACTTTAATACCCCATGGATCTGTAGCTTCATCAATTACTTTACAAATGCTTTCAGATAATTTTTCTCTTTCGCTTAATAATTCATCTAAAGAAACAGAACCAACTGCATTTCTCATGGTAGTTTGTGCTAGTTGACTAACAGCATAATAGAAATTTTCTACTTCAAGTACAGCTTTAGAAGCATCAAATATTTTATAATAAATAACTGCATTAATTCTAATAGATACATTATCTCTAGTAATAGCATCTTGTTCTGGTACATCTACTACTTTAGTTCTAATATCTATTTTCTTATAACTTTCAATGATTGGTAGTACAATTCTCCAACCAGGTTCCATTATTTTACTAAATTTACCTTTATAAAATTTAATACCCCTTTCATACTCATTTACTTGAACAATACTTCTTAATAATATAATTATTATAATAACAAAAAGTATTACACCTATTCCTTCCATAATCGCATCTCCTTTCTAAGAATATTATACTACAAAAAAGCAAAGAATAATATTATTCTTTGCATTCCTTATTAATTTTATAATCATAATTAATTATATCCTTAGTAACTACTACACTATCAATACAATACTTATCTATATTATTATCTTTTTTTAAATAATTACTTTCATATAAATCAATTATATATATTTTTACAGACTCATTTAGTTTTAAATCAATGTTATTATCTTTAACATATAACTTTGATGCTTTTTCAATTGTATTAGCAAGTTTAATATATGTCCTATCTTGTTTCTTATACCCAATCAACAATATAATTGTCCACAATGAAAATATAATTAAACCCCAAATAAACATTCTATATTTATTCATATTCCTCACTATATCCAGTTGTTTTATAAAAGCCACATTTTATATATGATACTATATTTCCATTCGGTAATCTCATTGCATACCCGCTACAATCTCTTCCTCTTGAATCAGTTATTGAACTTAAATATCCATTAGATATTAAAGCTGCAGTATTAATAGTAATGGTTCCCTCTTCACCACTATGATTTTTTTCAAAATACTTTTCAGCAGCATCAACAACCTGCTTTTCTAAAGCATCATAATCATAATTAATACCATTATTAATTGAGCTATCGCTATCAGTATAAACGCCAGCTGCATTATCTAAAAGACCCATTCTTCTAAGACCTATTGTTGAAATAAGTATACATATTAAGAAGAATAATACAAATCCAAGTTCAGCTCTAAGTCCCCATCCATTTTTATTCATAATAATCACCTTTTAACATGTTAATTATACAACAAAAACATCTATTATTCTATAATATTCTCTATTTTTACTCTAATGTCCTCATTTATATCTTTAATAACACTTCTAATCTCGTTATTCTTTTTATTAATATTTAAGCATTCTTCATACTTAAATAGTTTTTGTTCAATACTATTAATATACTTACTAACATATGCTCTACTCACATCATTATTAGCTGCTATTTCTTGTAAACTATAATCTTCAAAATAATAATATTCAAAATAAGATTTTTCCTTTTCTGTTAATAAGTTCTTATATATTTCATATAATGATAGTATATACTCTCTTTGTTTCACTTTAAAACTCCTTAAATAATCCATATATATATTTTTCAATATCAAATGATATCATATCATCTTCTTTTTCACCAAGACCAACAAACTTAACAGGAATATTTACTAACTCTTTAATAGCTAGAACTATTCCACCCTTAGCAGTACCATCAAGCTTTGTTAAAACTATTCCAGTAATGTTAGTAATTTCTTTAAAACTTTTAGCTTGAGATATACCATTTTGTCCTGTAGTCGCATCAATAACAAGTAATGTTTCAACGGGCTCCCCTGGTATTATTTCATTAATTACTCTGTTCATCTTTTCAAGCTCTTTCATAAGATTTACTTTATTTTGAAGTCGACCAGCAGTATCAACTAAAACTACATCATATTTTTCATCTCTAGCCTTAGTTAAGCCATCAAAAACAACAGCAGATGGATCTTTTCTTCCATCACCAAAAAATGAAACTCCAATTTTACTTGCCCATTCATTTAATTGATTAACTGCTCCTGCTCTAAAAGTATCCCCAGCTATTAACATAACCTTTTTTCCATCTTTTTTTAATTTATTTGCTATTTTAGCTATACTTGTTGTTTTACCAACTCCATTAACTCCAACAAATAAAACCACATTCGTTTTTCCATCTTCAATATTTAATTTAGAAGATAATATATCATCTCCTACATATATCATAAACAGTTCATCAACTATTACTTCTTTTAAATATTCAAAATCCTCAATATTTTCTTCTTTAACACGTTTTTTTAATCTATCAACAAAATCCATAACAGTATTTACACCAATATCAGCTGTAATTAATATTTCTTCTAATTCATCATAAAAATCATCACTAATTTTAGTGTATTTAATACCTAAAAATGATAATTTATTTACAAAATTATCTCTAGAAGAACTAAGACCCTCTACATACTTAGATGTTTCTTTAATATCTTCTTCTATTTCTTCTTTTTCAACTTCACTAATATTCTTTTCTTCTATTTTTTCTTCTTGTTTATTAAAAATACTTTTAATTTTACTAAATAATCCCATAATATCTCCTCTTGTAAATACAATTATAATATAAATAAGCTCTTTTGACAAATATGTTCTAGTATGCTATAATGACAATTACTGATTTAACTTTTTTTGAAAGGAAAGATTATAAATGAATAGTAAAACTAAAGAAACTTTAGTGTGTGCATTGGGTGGTCTTGGTGAAGTTGGAAAAAACATGTATGTTTTCATGCATGAAGATGAAATATTCATAGTAGACTGCGGTGTAATGTTCCCAGAAGATAACCTAATGGGTATAGATTATGTATTACCTGATTTTACTCCACTAAAGACTTTGCAAGACAAAATTAAAGGTTTAATAATAACACACGGGCATGAAGATCATATAGGTAGTATTCCATTTTTATTAAATCAATTGGAAATACCTGTAATATATGCACCAAATATAGCTGGAAAACTAATAAAAAACAAATTATCCGAAAGAAATATAAAATGTCCTAAGATAATAACTGTAAATGAAGAATTAAATATTAAAACTAAACACTTTAACATAGAATTCTTTACTACAACACACTCAATTCCAGATTCTTTTGGTATGGCTATCAAAACTAAAAATGGTACTATCGTTGAAACAGGAGACTTTAAATTTGACTTAACTCCTATTGGTCCAGTAGCAAACTTAGGTAAAATAGCAAGAATTGGAAATGAAGGAGTTACACTTTTAATGAGTGATTCTACCAATGCATTATTACCAGGTTTTTCAAATAGTGAATCTGTAGTTGATGAAGCATTATCAGAAATATTTGCAGAGAATACTGAATCAAGAATTATTTTAGCAACATTTGCAAGTAATATTTATAGACTTACACACATAGTTGCAACATGTAAACACTACAATAGAAAAGTAGCAGTATTCGGAAGAAGTATGAACACAAACATTGATATTGCTATTGAATGTGGATATATTAAGGATAAAGAAATATTTATTACAAGTGAAGAAGCAAATAAATTAGATCCATCTAAAGTATGTTTACTTTGTACAGGGTCTCAAGGTGAACCACTAGCTGCACTATCTCGTATAGCTAATGGAAATGATAGAAATATTACATTAATGCCAAATGATACTGTAATATTCTCATCATCCCCTATTCCTGGAAATGCAATGTCAATAAATAGAGTTATTAATAAATTATATTTAAAAGGTGCTAAAGTATATACAAATGCAAGTGAACAAAATGTTCATACATCTGGACACGGAAGACAAGATGAATTAAAACTATTATTTAGATTAGTAAAGCCAAAATACTTTATGCCAATGCATGGAGAATATAGAATGCTATCAGCTCACGTTAATCTAGCAGTTCAATGTGATGTAAAAGAAGAAAATACTTTTATTAATAAAAATGGAGATATACTAGCTATAAAAGATGGGGAAGTATATAGAAAAGGAAGTATTCCAATAAATGATATATATGTTGATGGTAATAGAATTGGAGATGTTGGAATACCAATAATAAAAGATAGAAAAATAATGTCAACAGATGGAGTATTAATAGTAATACTAAATCTTGATTTACGAAACAAAAAAATGCTAATTGAACCAAACATAACTACAAGAGGTTTTGTTGTAGTAAATGATAACCAAGAACTAATAAAAAAGATTCAAGATAAAACAAGTATAATAACATTAAATGAATTAGAAAAAGATAATTTTAGTTTAACTGATTTAAAAAACAGAGTTATTCTTGAAATAAACTCATATGTAATAGAATTAACTGGAAGAAGACCAATAATTATTCCAATGATATTAAATATAAAATAGAACTTCAATTGAAGTTCTATTTTAATACATAAATATCTTTATCATTAACTATAAAACTATCAGAACTACCTGATAAGAATAATTCTTCGCTATCATCAAATGTAATATAGCCAACTCTATTAATATAAGGTAACTCATATTTAGTAAATTTAATATTATCTAAATAATCATTATTATTTGACATGCTATCTTTCTTAAAATAATTACTATAATATGCAGTTGATTCATTTTCACTAGTAACAATTAATAAAGCATATTCACTATCTTTTTCTAAGATAATTAATTCATTAACATTTTCAAATTCTAATTTTTTCTCATATGAAGTATTAACATTTTTAATATTAACTGTCTTATTATTATTAAGCATTACTTCAAAAGAATAACTATCTTCTTCAAGTAAATTATCTATTACTTTTTCGTGATTCTTTTGGTTATAACTATTTAATTTATAGCTTCTATAATTAGGATAATGAAGAATATACTCTTTAGGCATATCCATTTCACTATACTTATAACATACTTGATAATTATCATAATCTGGAGCTAACTTTTCATATGGTAAAAGCAATAAGCCAAACATAACAATCATAAGTATAGTAATTACCCAATTATTATTAGTCTTTTTCTTCAATGAAAATTCTTTAAAATCACACTTCTTTAATATATAAATTGCTCCAAGTATCCAAATAGCACTAACTATAAATGTACTAATTAACTCAACTATAACAACTCTTATACTTGGTGTATTATAAGTACACTCTTTAACTAGATTAATTCTACCTAAATATATAGAAAAATCATAAAATCCATGTAAAAAAATGACTGCCCAGATATTCTTAGTTTTAAAATATAAACTTGATAATAATACACCTAATGTTGTAGCATTAATAATTTGTAATATTGTTTCAAATAAGCTTTGATTATATAAATTGGTAATATGCATAACACCAAAAACTAAAGAAGATAAGACTATTGAAGTAATTATTTCTTTTTTATTACTAGAAAATCTTTCCAAAAACTCATTTAAAAGCCAACCCCTACATAAAAATTCTTCAGCAACACCTACAAATACACACAAAAATATAACATTAACAAGCTTACCTAAATCAACAGAGCCTATATTAAGTAAACTATATCCAAAATTCCAAAAAGATATCAAAAGCATTGGAATAGCTAAACAAATACTTTCCCAAAATCCTTCTTTCTTTTCACTAAAAACATATGAGTTGTTAAAAAGAAGCATAACAATAAGAACACATATTGAATAGAATACTTCTATTATTACATCATCACCATATTTAAACAGTAGCGAAGTTGATGCAAATACATTAGAGCAAATCATAGCAAAAACGTTAATTACTAAAAATACAATTAACATTTTAACAAAAAACAATATTAAATTTTTATTATTACTCTCTCTATTCATACTAACCAATCCCTACTATCAAAATAATTATACAATAATAAGCAAATAAAAAAAAGAACTTTATATTGCTCTTTTAGGTTTATAGACAATAAAAAAAGAATTAAGCACACCACTTAATTCTTTTTTATTCATTATTACTTTTTCTATTCTTAAACTCTTCAACTTGTTTAAGTAAATCATTAAGATTAACTGATGATGCAAATGTCGCAGCTATTCTTTTAACAGAATCCTCATCTTCAATTTCATCTACGTCATTAGGATTAATCTTAACATATTTTATATTAGACACATCATTAAGATCAAATAATATCGTATATTTATTATTTTCAATTTCCATTATTTTAGAAACTAAATAATGTTTATTATCATCTAAAACAATTATATCATTCTCTTCAAAACTCATTTTATCATCCTTTCATCAATTACCTTGTCTGAGCATGCATTTCATCATATACATCATACTTATCAACACCTAGTTGTTCATACATCTCACTCAATTTGTCTTCTAATTTTCCTTTTCTAAATTGAGTAGTTAACATATCAGTAAAAAATGCAACACCACCTAATGAAAAACCAGTTGAAGCGGCAAGAGCCATAGAATTTGTAAGAGCAGTTGAATCTTTTGTTATATAACTATATAGTATTGCAGCAGTTCCAAAACAAAATGTACCTAAACTTCCAAGAAGAGCACAACCTACTACTGAATCTTTATCCCTTAAAACCTCAAGTTGTTTTTCTTTTTTAATAACGTCTTTAATAGTATACTTTTTCATTTATTACTACCTCCTAGCGTAATATTATCATAAAACCATTTTTAATTTCAAGTTATTTTACATTATATAATTTATAAATGTAAAATACTAATATATTATTAAATATAAATTAAAAAAAGAACTATATATAGTTCTTTTAATTTACCAATGGTGGAGAATGTGGGACTTGAACCCGCGACCTCCTGCGTGCAAGGCAGATGCTCTAGCCAACTGAGCTAATTCCCCAATAGGTAGGCACTTGATAACAATCAAGCATAATGATATTATCATAAAACCTCGTACAAAGTCAAGCGAAACATCAAAAAAGTCCAAATTAATGGACTAAAACTTACTTATTTTGCTAATAAATTCATTATCTCTAAGCCTAATTTAACACTATCATGTTTTAGTGTACCATCACTAGCAAGTGTTACAAGTGGTTTTCTAATATTATTAATACTAATATTTTCTGAATCATTTATAACCAAATCTTTTTGTTCTTCAGTTTCATATTTTTTTAGTAATGTTTTACTAACTTTTTCACTATTAGTAATAATAGTATCTATTTTTTTCTTTCCTAAATAACTATCTAATAATTTAATATGATCACTTACTTTAAATCCGTCAGTTTCACCAGGTTGAGTAAATAAGTTACATACATAAATTATCTTTGCATTACTTTTATCAATTGCATCAATTACTTCTTTACAAACTAAATTTGGAATTATACTTGTAAATACGCTTCCCATGCTAAGTACAATTGCATCAGCTTCCTTTATCTTAGCAATTACTTCTTTATTAACCTTAGGTTGTTTTTTATAAAACACTCTTTTAATTTTTTTTGAGCATTCAGTAATATGATGTTCTCCTTCTACTATACTACCATCTTCCATTTCTCCCATTAAAGTAACACTATCATCACTAAGTGGTAGTACTGTCCCTTTCAAATTTAATATTTTAGTAATTTGTTTAATACCTTGTGACATACTTCCAAATATATCACTAAGAGCAGTTAATATAATATTACCAACTGTGTGTCCATCAAAATTACCGTTTGTTTTAAATCTGTAGTTTACTAGTTTTCCAATGATATCCTCTGTTTCAGATAAAGCAATTAAAACACGTCTAATATCTCCCATTGCTGGTACATTAAACTCTTCTCTTAGCTTGCCTGTACTTTTTCCATCATCACAAACACTAACAACCGCAGTTATATCAAATGGAAATTTTTTAAGTCCACTTAATAGAACAGATTGTCCAGTTCCTCCTCCTAAAACTACTATTTTCTTATCTTCCATTATTTCGCTCCTTTAACGTAATAAGCATAGTATTCTTCATAACATATGCCTTCATAATATATTGTAGTAGCTGCATCAACACCTACATATCTAAGTCTATAAGCATCAGATGAAAACTTTGTTAAATCTTCTTTATCCTTAGGAAATCTAAAAATAAATCCATATTTATAAGCATTATCTTTTAGCCATAAATACTCTTGTGATATCTCAAAATTTTCATAATATTTACCATATACCTCAACACTAAATGATAAACCTGTTTCATATTCAGAGTGTCCAGGTCTTGCCACAAACTTATCGGCTTCACTCTTAGAATATGCATCTGCATAGCTATTATATATGCTCTCTTGTTCTTTATATGTTCTAAAGGCATCAGATACCACAAATGTATATCCTTCTATTTTAGCACTTTCAAATAAATCTTCAATATGATTTAGCACATTCTTGTCAATCTTTTTACCATCATATGCATATTTAGTTGGAATACTTACAAGATCTTTAACTTCGAAATCTTTACTTAAACCATAAAGTCTATTAACAAGCATTAACTCTCCAACAGATGTATCAGTCTGTTTTTCATTATCAAACCAATCAACATCACTTTCAGTATTAATAATAGCAATTACTTCTTTATATTCCTCTTCTTCACTATCTTTATAATACTCAATATATTTATCCAGATTATCATATATAAAATACTTTTCTTTGATAAAAGGAACTAAATACTCATTGTATTTTTCTTTGAGAATCTTGTCTTTAATCTTATTATCAAGCTTTTCTTCAATTACTTTAATTTCATCAAGACTATAACCAACTTTTAATAGTTTATATTCATATGTTTTAGTATAATTAACTTTCTTTACAATAGTTACTATACCAACTATCAAAAGAACTAAAACAACTATAAATATAGAAAATCTAAAATAATTAAATTTCTTTACTTTCATTTTTATTCTCCTATAATTATTATACTAAAAATTAAGACATATTAAAACAAAAAGATATTTAACAAAAATAAAGAAGGATATTAATTATCCTTCTTTACCATCACTAAATAAATCATTTCTAACTTTATCTTCAATCTCTTTAAATAACTCAGGATTATTCTTAAATACTAGCTTTACATTTTCTTTTCCTTGGCCAATCTTTTCACCTTTATAACTAAACCAAGCACCACTTTTATCAATAATACCCATATTAGAAGCTATATCAATTACTTCACCACTTCTTGATATTCCTTCTCCATACATAATATCAACCTCTGCAGTTTTAAATGGAGGAGCCACTTTATTCTTAACAACCTTAATAACAGTCTTATTTCCAAGTACTTCACCATTTACTTTAATTTGTTCACTTCTTCTAACATCTAATCTAATAGTTGAATAGAATTTTAATGCTCTTCCACCAGGTGTTGTTTCTGGATTACCAAACATAATTCCAACTTTTTCTCTCAATTGATTTATAAATATACAAATAGTATTTGTTTTATTGATAATACCACTTAATTTTCTTAATGCTTGAGACATTAGTCTTGCTTGAAGTCCTACATGAGAGTCACCCATTTCTCCTTCAATCTCAGCTTGTGGAACTAGTGCTGCAACTGAATCTATTACAATAATGCTCATAGCTTCACTTCTAACTAATGCTTCTACTATTTCTAAAGCCTGTTCTCCAGTATCCGGTTGACTTAATAATAGTTCATCTGTATTAACGCCCAACTTCTTAGCATATACAGGATCTAGTGCATGTTCTGCATCTATAAATGCAGCTCTTCCACCAGTCTTTTGAACTTCAGCAATTGCATGTAAAGCAAGAGTTGTTTTACCACTTGATTCAGGTCCAAATACCTCAATTATTCTTCCCTTTGGGTATCCCCCTACACCAAGAGCTTGGTCAAGTGCAATTGACCCACTTGAAACTACATCTATATTTTTAACACCTTTTTCTCCCAATTTCATAATAGCGCCTTTACCAAATTGTTTTTCAATATCAGCAAGCACTTGATCTAATGTTTTATCTTTCTCTTTTTTCATAAGTTTCTCCTTTTGCTAATATAATTTTAAAACAAAAAAAAAGTATTGTCAATAACTTTTTACAAACTTTTGTTTGTGAATTATTCAATTATTGATTTTATACTGTTTTTATAATAGTTTTTTATATAAAAAAAGATTATTATTTTACATTTTTTACGAAAAAATAATCTTAATAATTAAAAAATACTTATTTTGATAAGTATTTCTTATTTTTAACATAATATTGTGTACCACTAATTATTGATAACATTGTAGCTATTATTATTAATACTTGAGCTGGATAAAAGTTAAATAATGAAAATGGTAAATTATAGAAGAATAATAATGTAATACCAATCATCATAACCATAGTTTTAGCTTTACCAGCCATACTAGCTCCAACTGCTCCATTTTTTTGTCCTGCTACCATTTTAATTGAATCAACAATTATATCTCTTGAAACAATTATTACAGGAATAATAACACTAATATATCCTTCAACAGCAAGTATAATTAGTACACCATTTACTAAAATTTTATCAGCAATTGAGTCCATGACTTTTCCTAAATCGGTAACTAAGTTATACTTTCTTGCTAGATATCCATCTAAGAAATCTGTTAAAGATGCTATTAAAAATATAACACCGCATAATAAATATTTACTATCTATTATAAAATCCTTATTAACAACTATTTCTGGAAAATTAAGCCCAATTCTATTTAATGGAAAAATCATTAATACTAGTAATAAAATTGCAAGAAATATTCTACATATTGTTATTTTATTTGGTACATTCATAAATCTACACTTCCCTTTCAACAAAATATTCTATGTTTGTTAATTCATTTCTTTGATCTGTTGTATATTTAACTATTAATATAACAAGTACTAGTAATATAAGCAGTGAAACTATATAAATAATCATATATTTATAATTATTCTTTTTCTTTTTAAGAGTGTACGGTGATACAACTTTATTTTCATCGCTTTGACGCTCAATTATTTTAATCTCTCTAGTTTGTTCTAGTATATCTTCAACAGGTATTCTAGAAGTATATCCAAACATAAAGTCATTAAATTTATCCATTATATCATCTTCATCAAGATTTAAGTATTTAGCGTACTTCTTAATTGTTTCTTTTAAAAAGAAAACATCTTTAAATGCATTAATATTACCATCTTCTAAATTATCTAATTGACTTTCGGTAATATTTAAATCTTTTATGACTTCATCTTTGGAAATACCAATCGTTTCTCTAGCTTCTTTAAAGCTTTGTCCTATCTCCTTCATGCAAATATCTCCTATTAAATAATAATTCTTAATAAGCCATGTCCTGTACCTAAAAGGTGACAAACATTTATCTAAGAATTTCTTCTTCCCTTAATCCTTTATTAATTCATTCATAAGAGCTCCCCTACCAAATTTGGGTTTCTCACTCGTGGGGTTTACCTCGTTCCACAACTACCATCCCTGATAGTCTCGTCTCTATGGCACTTTTATATCTACTCAAGTCAGGTCTTGACTTTTTCGATGCCGTTAGTATATTGCTATACTACCTAGGGTTATTTTTTCCCCTAGCACGAACACTATAGTCATTCCAGACTATGTGAGCATGGACTTTCCTCTACATATATAATATGCAGCGTTTGTCTAAAGAATTATTCTCCATATACTACTTTTTCTAGGTCACTAATACGTTTTAATAAGTCAACATTAGTTACACCCTTGTTAGAGCCAGCTATATCTAAAGATTCTTTTAAATTTCTAATTTCTGCTTTTAATTTGCTATTTTCAGTCTCCAAAGCTTTAATTTCGGCCACTAATTTTTTAGTGGTAGTCTCAAATTCAACATAATCTTTTATAATCATATCTAAAAACTGATCTACTTCTTGTGGTCTATACCCTCTAGCATCTATCTTAAAGTCCTTTTCTAATATTTCCCTTGCAGTAAGAAATTTTTTATCCTCATACATCTTTTTTAGCCTCTCTTCCAGTCTAATTTTACGACAAATAAGCTATTTTGTCAATAAAACTCACGACAAATAAAAAGAGCTTAAGCTCTTAATATTACTTTTCGTTTTGTACTTTAATATCATATAAAAACTTAGTTGTTGTTGTTTTTACATATGGGATAACATATATAAATCCAATACCACAAGTTAATATCCCTAATAAGTACCAACCAAAAAATGATAAGCCAAGCATGAATAAATCCATTTTATGACCATTCATCATTGCTTCACTTTTCTTTAATATTTCTCCAGCTTTTAAATCTTTATATTTATCATCAGCCATTAAATAAGGCACTAATGCATAAGAATATGATTTAATAATACCTGGAACTATCAATAACAAACAATATAGTAAAACATAAAGTGCTTGTAATAGAATAGTACATACACATCTTACAAAATCTGAACTAAAACGGAAAATATCTTTAAATTCAACTGATTTATCATTAATAAAATTAACCATAAAGTATGTAGTACCAACCTCTACAAAATAAAATAGCCATCCAAAACTATATGAAGTAGATGTTATTTGACCATCAGATGTATAACTAAAGCTTACATATGAAAGATTAGTAATAACACTTGATACTAATAAAACAGCTAATAAAAACCAAAATCTAGGTTTAATTTTCTCTTTAGCCCAATTTTTTAATTCAGCTCTATTCATAATAAACTCCTTTCTAAATCTTAATTATATTTTATCACTTTTATAAAAAAAACAAAACTAAATAGTTTTGTTTTCATAATTTAAAATACATTTATTAATTAGACTATCAAATTCTTTAAACTTATAGTTAATATTATCTATATTCATCACCCAAATATATAATAATATAATTATTTATTAGTTTCATTACTTTCGACATAACTAGATATATTACTATATATTGTAGAATAATCTTCACTATCAACAAATATAATCTTATAATTCATCTTTTTATTATCATTATAAATAATATTTTGAACATATGAATAATCAACATCTATTTGTTCAATTTTATCACTATATGTTAAATTAAATGTTATTAAATTCTTATCTACTACTCTATATGATATACCTTTTGCTTTATTTCTAATATTAATTAGATCACCTGATTTTAAACTACAAGATTTTTCACTACATGTAGAATTATAAATATATTGTTTTATAAAATCTATTCCATAATAAATATAATAATCTAAATTAATATTATCAGTAGAAACTTTAATACTACCATTATCATATTCATATAATTGATTTCTATAGAATAAATACATTTTATTATTTACGTTATATATCTTTAAATCATTATAATTACTATATTTAAAATGATTTTCATCATTAACAGTAATATCTAATGAATAATTATTATCTACTTTTCTTAATAACTCTAAAACTTTTTTATTATTTTTAATGATAGTATTTTGTTTATTAGTATTATCAATTCTTGACGAAATAAGAAACATAATCATTAAAGCAAATATAAAAAACATTACTAATAACTTTGTCTTATTATCCATGTTTTCATATTTCCCTTTCAATTCTTTTTTTATCTTTAACATAATACTTCACCTAATAAATTTTTTCTTCCATTAATAAAATCTCTTGCTAACATTTCTTTTTTACCACTTGGTTTTAACTTAGTAATAATAATTTCTTTATCATTACACATTACTCCAATACCATCTTTATAAACATTTATAATTTCACCAGCTTTACCTTTAGAAGAAGTACCTATTCTACTTTCACATATTTTAATAACTTCACCATTTAAAGTAGTATAAGCTACAGGGAAAGGATATAAACCTCTGATATGATTAAACACTTCTCTACAAGACTTATTAAAATCTAATTTTTCTTCTTCATGTTTGATATTATATGCAAATGTTACTTCACTTTCATCTTGTTTAATTCTATCATTAGTTTTATCAAATATACTAGGTAAAACTTCTAATAATAAATCTCTTCCAAGTAAACTTAACTTATCATGTATTATTCCAACGTTATCTTCATCATTTATTTTTATGATTTTTTGTTTAATAATATCTCCATCATCCATACCTGGAGCCATATACATAATAGTAATACCAGTTTCCTTATAGCCCTCCATTATAGCTCTATGCAAAGGACTTCCACCCCTTAGTTTTGGAAGAAGTGAAGCATGTACATTAATAGCCTTGTATTCTGGAGTATTTAGAAGAATCTCTGGTATGATTTGACCATATGCACAAGTAATAATAATATCTGGTTTAGCTTCTAATATATGCTCATATTCTTTTCTAATCTTTTCTGGCTGATATACTTCAATATTATGTTTAATTGCTACCTTTTTTACTGGAGAAAAAGTAAGCTCATGATGACGTCCAACATAACTATCCTTTTGAGTAACTACCATAATAACATTAGTATTTTCAATTAACATTTCTAAAACAGGTACACTAAAATCAGGAGTACCCATAAAAACAACACGTTTATCCTTCATATAAACCACCTACTAAATTATATTAAATATTTATATTAATATCAACACTTACATCTTTTATAGAGATATCATTTATCATCTTTAAGGTTTTATATAATTTATCTGATTTTTTATATTTAATCATTATATTAAATCTATACTTATTCTTTAATTTAACTATAGATGAAACACTTGGTCCAAGAATTATATATGATGAGTCTAAATTGCTATCCAAGTATGTTTTAATCTTGTTAGCTCCGCTACCAGCTGTATTAAAATCAGTACTACTAATTATAATATTACAAATATAATAATATGGTGGATAAGATAATTTATGTCTAATTAACATTTCTTTATTATAGAATTTCTCAAAATTATTTTCTTTAATACACTCATATACATAATTATTAGGATTATATGTTTGAATTATTACCTTACCCGGTATATTAAATCTTCCAACTCTTCCAGCAGTCTGGCTTAACAATTCATATGTTTTCTCAGCACTTCTAAAGTCGGGTATTGCAAGAGAGGCATCTGGATTAATAATACCTACTAAACTAACATTTTCAAAATTTAGTCCTTTTGATATCATTTGAGTACCCACTAAAATATTATATTTTAAAGAACTAAACTCCTTAATTAATTTTTGATGAGCATTTTTAGTACTAGTAGTATCTGCATCCATTCTAAGTACTGAAGTATTATATTTCTTTTCTATTAAACTTTGTAACTTTTCTGTACCTAGGCCTAAATCTTTAATAGCTTCTTCATGACAATTAGGACATTCTATTGAACTCTTAACTCTATATCCACAATAATGACAAGAATAAGAATTACTACTCTTATGATATATTAATGAAATATCACAATTGGGGCATTTATAAACATAACCGCAAGCAGTACATGAAAGAAATGTTGAATACCCTCTTCTATTTAGTAGGAGAATTACTTGTTCATTTTTAGATAAAGAAGCTCTAATTTCATGATCCAATCTTTCACTAATAATATAATTATGCTTATGGGCTTCACTTTCCATATTAACTATTTCTATATTTGGAAACATTCCACTAATTCTACTACCTAAATTAACTAGATGAATAACTCCTTTTTTTCCACGAGCATACTGTTCTAAACTTGGAGTAGCACTTCCAAGAACTACCTTAGCATTATTATATTCACTTCTATAATAAGCTATTTCAATAGCATTATATTTTGGATTATTTTCTTGTCTATATGTAGAACTTTGACATTCATCTATAATTATTAATCCAATATTTTTAAGAGGAGAAAAGATAGCACTTCTAGCCCCTACTACAATGGATACTTCTCCCTTCATAATTTTTCTATATTCATCATACTTTTCACCTTCAGATAAAGAACTATGAAAAACTGCTATATTACTTTTGAAAACATTTTTAAATCTAGAAACAATTTGAGGTGTTAAAGATATCTCAGGAACAAGAACAATTGCGGTTTTATTATCTTTAATACACTTTTTAATTAATTCAATATATACTTCAGTTTTACCACTACCAGTTACCCCATATAATAAAAACTTTTTATCTTTTGAACTAATAATTTCATTAATAGAATTAATCTGATTAGAAGTAAGAGCTATATTTCTATCTTTCTCTTCTTCATAATCTACTTCTCTATTAACTTCATATCTATTTTCTATAACAATACCTTTTTTAATTAAATTATTAAGAGAGCTATTACTAATGCTACTTTTTAATAACTCTTTATCTTTAAGTAAATTAATTAATTCGATTTCTTTATATGCTCTTTTATGTTTGAGAATATACTCACTAATATTAATATTATTATTTAATTCTACTTTAACTTCATACTTTTTATTAATATTAGTTTTAATAGATGCTTTTAATGCCTTTGGAAGCATAACTTGGTAACAACTTATTAAATTGCATAATAAAGAATCACTCATAGTTTTACCAAGTTTAATGAGCTCATCATTTAAATAAAAATCACTATCTACTATTTTAATTATATTTCTATATTCTAAAGACTCATCTATATTATTATGTATTTTTAAAACAAAACCTTCTACTTCTTTAGAAGCAAAAGGAACGATTACTTTATGACCAACTTTAATAATATCTTTAATATTATCTGGTATTTTATAATCAAACACTTTATTTAATGATTTAATAGAATATTCTATGATAACACTAGCAAGCATTATAAACTCCTTATAAAATAATTATATTTTTTTTCATATCCAACACTACTAGCCTCTCCATGACCAGGATATATTTTAATTTCATCATCAAAAGACTTAAATTTCTTTAAGCTTTCAACCATAATACTCTCATTTTCTATATCATACTTACCAATAGTATTCTTAAACACAAAATCCCCTGTAAACATAATATTATACTTTTCAAAATAGAATGAAACACTATCCATAGTATGACCATAATTTTTAATTATTTCGAACTTAAATGGTTTAATTTCTATATTACTTTTACTTTTATAATCAAATATTATAGCTCCACTATAATACTCTTTTATTTCATTTAAAACACCTACATGATCATCATGATAATGAGTTATTAAAATACCTAATACTTTTAGTTTAAGTTCTTCTATTTTATTAATTATTTTATTTTTTTCACTTCCAGGATCTACTATTAAAGCATATTTATTATTATGTATAATATAGCAATTCTCTTCTAAATATCCATTTACTATACATAATACTTCTATCATTTTAAAACTCCATTTTTATCAAATATATCAAGTAACATATCTAATCTATTTATAACTTTATATCCATGGCTTTCTAATTCTTTAGAAAATCTAATTGCTATGCCGCCAGTATCTTCCCATTCTTTTAAGTTTCCGCTAAAATCATCTACTAAAATAGCACCTTTACTATGAACCATTTTAGGTTTTGATAATTCTCTTGGAACGAGAATAATAGTAACATTATTTTTAAAATGTCTTCTTAAATATTGTACCTTCACAACACCCTCTTCTAGAGAATTTATATGAGACAAAAAACTAATTTCAAATCTTTTACTATCAAGTAACTTTTTAATACAATCAATTGAATCATTTAATATATTCTTATCTTTAATAATTGTACTAAAATCAAAAGCAGCAAAAACACGTCTTACTTCCTTTTCATCACCAATAGATACATTATTCTTAGCAAGCTCATTATATAAAAGTGGGATAGTATCCATAATAACACCATCAAAATCGATATAAAGTCTTTTCATATTACTACCTCTATAAACAATATAATATTTTATTACTATTTTGTCAAATAATTGTAAAAAAGAATACTACTTACAGTATTCTCCATCCATTGAAAAGCTTTTAGTATCAGTTATTTTAACATCAACTATTTTACCAATCAAATCTTTACTTCCTTTAATATTTACTAGTTTCATGTTTTCAGTATAACCACATACTTTAGTTTTATCTTTATCAGAAAGTGAAGTAACTAAACATTTAACTACTTTACCATTCATTTTACTATTATTATTATTACTATATTTATTAACAACTTCATTTAGTCTATGTAACCTATCCATCTTAACTTCTTCACTTACTGTTTCTTTCATTAAAGCAGCAGGAGTATTTTCACGAGGTGAAAATGCAAATGTAAAAGCTCCATCAAATTTACATTTATTTACCAAATCAAGAGTTTCATTAAAATCCTCTTCTGTTTCACCTGGAAAACCAACTATAATATCAGTTGTAATACTAGAATCTTTTACTTTAGTTCTAATACTATTATATAGTTTTAGATATTCTTCTTTAGTATATCTTCTATTCATTAATTTAAGTATTCTATTACTTCCAGATTGAAGTGGCAAATGAATATAAGGCATAATATTATCTCTTGAAGCTATGATATCTACCATTTCTTCTGTAAAATCCCAAGGATGAGAAGTTACAAATCTAATTCTATCTATTCCTGTGTCACTAACATCACTTAGTAAATTAGCAAGATTATAATCATCATATAAGTCTTTTCCATAAGCATTTACATTTTGTCCAAGAAGAGTTACTTCTTTATAACCAGTATCTTTTAATACTTTAACTTCATTAATAATATCTTCTTTCTTTCTACTTCGTTGTGAGCCACGTGTATAAGGAACTATACAATATGTACAAAACTTATCACAACCATAAATAATATCAACCCATGCACTATATTTACTTTCTCTAATAACTGGTATATTTTCAACAATATCCCCTTCAACACTAAGTACTTCTACTTGCATATTATTAGTTTCTATTTTAGATTTGATTATTGATAGCAAATTATCTAAATTATGAGTCCCACATACAAAATCAACATATTTATACTTCTTTAATATTTCATCAACTACTACTTCTTCTTGAGCCATACAACCACAAATGCCTACAAGTAAATTAGGATTTGTAGTATCTTTAATATGCTTTAAAACACCTAAAAAACCAAATACTTTATCATGAGCATTTTCTCGAATTGCACAAGTATTTAATATAACAATATCAGCATTATTAACATCATCACAAGGAGTGTAACCAACACTTTGTAACATTCCACATATTTTTTCACTATCATGCTCATTCATTTGACATCCATATGTTCTAACATAATAATGCTTATTTTTACCAAACTTATCAAATTGTTTATCATAGTTTACATAACTTACTTCTTCTTTTCCTCTAAGTCTAGCATTTTTCATATTAGGTTTTTTCATAATCTTTCCTCCGTTTCATATTATATCTCTTTTAATTCAAAAATAATATCTCTTAGCTCTGTAGCTCTCTCAAAATCAAGCTTACTAGCAGCTTCTTTCATTTCTGTTTCTAATCTTGAAATCATATCTCTAAGTTCTTTCTTAGAGTATTTTTTCTTCTCTATCTTCTCTTCTTCTATTTCATTACTAATAGAATCTCTAATTTCTTTAATAATAGTTTTAGGAACAATACCATGTTCTTTATTATATGCTTCTTGTATTTTTCTTCTTCTTGCTGTTTCATCAATAGCTATTTTCATAGCATCACTTATATAATCTGCATACATTATTACTTTACCATTTTCATTTCTAGCAGCTCTTCCAATTGTTTGTATTAAACTTCTATCACTTCTTAAGAATCCTTGTTTATCAGCATCCATTATACATATCAATGATACTTCAGGAATATCAAGTCCCTCACGAAGAAGATTAATACCAACTAATACATCAAACTTACCCATTCTAAGATTTCTAATTATATTTAATCTTTCTAATGTTTTAATTTCATTATGCAAATATGCTACTTTATATCCAAGTTCTTTTAAGTATGAAGTTAACTCTTCAGCCATACGTATAGTTAAAGTTGTAATTAGTACTCTTTCATTTTTAGCAATCTTATCATTTAATTCTTCTACTACATTATCTATTTGATTCTTAGTTTTTCTAACTTCAATAATTGGATCTAATAAACCAGTTGGTCTAATAATTTGTTCTACTACTTTACCACTTAAAGATAATTCATAATCCCCAGGAGTAGCAGATACATAAATAACTTGGTTTAATTTATTTCTAAATTCATCAAACTTAAGCGGTCTATTATCAAGAGCACTAGGTAGTCTAAAACCATAATCTACAAGAGTCTGTTTTCTCATATGATCTCCATTATACATACCTCTTACTTGAGGTAATGTAACATGACTTTCATCAATCATTAATAAGAAATCATCAGGGAAAAAATCAATTAATGTAGTTGGTGTTTCTCCCTCATCTCTAAGACTTAGATGTCTACTATAATTTTCAATACCATGGCAAAATCCAGTTTCTTTTAGCATCTCTAAATCATACATAGTTCTTTCTTTTAGTCTTTGTTCTTCAAGTAACTTTCCTTGTTCATGTAATTCTTTAAGTCTATTAACTAATTCATGCTCTATACGAGAAGTTGCTTCTTTTAACTTTTCATCACTTGTTACAAATAAAGATGCTGGAAATATACTAATAGTTTTAACATTACTTATATTTTTACCAGTAAGAGGGTCAAATAAAGATATCTTTTCAATTTCATCATCAAACATCTCTACTCTAATACCACTTTTCTTTTCACCAATAGGTATTAATTCAATAGTATCTCCATTTGCTCTAAAAGTTCCCCTTTTAAAGTCCATTACTCCTCTTTCATATTGCATACCAACTAACTTTTCAAGTATCTGATCTCTTTCTATATTTTGACCAACGTATAAATTTAACATCTTATTTATATATTCTTCTTTTTCACCAATGTTATATATACAAGATACACTAGATACTATTATTGTATCTCTTCTATCAATAATACTTGATACAGCAGCATGTCTTAATTCATCTATTTCATCATTAATAGATGAATCTTTTTCAATATATAAATCTTTAGAAGGAACATATGCTTCTGGTTGATAATAATCATAGTAACTAACAAAGTATTCTACTCTATTTTCTGGAAATAGTTCTTTAAATTCAGCATACAATTGACCAGCTAATGTTTTATTATGAGCAAGAACTAACGTTGGTTTATTAGTTCTAGCTATTACATTTGCCATAGTAAATGTTTTACCCGTACCAGTTGCTCCTAAAAGTACTTGATCTTTTTTACCTTCATTAATACCCTTAACAAGCTCATCTATAGCTTGTGGTTGATCTCCACTAGGAGAATAATTACTAACTAATTTAAACATATACTTCCCTCCTTTAAAACCAATCATATTTTATCATTTTAGCTAAAATAAAGCAAAAAAAAATGTCTTTGTCAGAAGACATTCCTTTTTTAATAATTTATTATCGAAATAAAGCATACTGACAATCATACTTTATTATTAAAATAATAATAAATTATTAATGTGCACTAATAAACTAAGATTACTAATTATAATATTAAATATTATTATTAATAAGAATAAAATAATAAATAAATATAAGCTTTCACAAATAATTAATTATTAAATATTAAATTAATAATAAACTAACTAGTTATTTAGGTTGCTTAGTTTATGTTAAAATAATAACACTAAAAAAAAGGAATTTCAAGCCCTTTTTTTTAATTTGTCAATTATTTACATTTTTTATTAATAATTATTTATTTTAGACAAGAATAACTTAAGTTTTTCATCTTTAGGATTGTCAAATACTTCTTTACTAGTATTATCTTCTCTTACAACGCCGTCACTTAAGAAAATAACTCTAGAACAAAAAGTTTTAATAAAATTCATTTCATGAGAAACAATTAACATAGTCATCCCTTCACTAGCAATCTTTCTCATTAAATTAGTAACTTCTCCAATCATCTCTGGATCAAGTGCACTAGTTGGTTCATCAAACAAAATTAAATCAGGATTCATAATCATAGTTCTAATAATTGCAACTCTTTGTTTTTGACCACCAGATAATTCACTTGGAAAATGATCTTTTAAATCTAACAAGTCAATTTCTTTTAATAACTCTTCTGCTTTCTTAATCGCATCTTTCTTGTTCATTATTTTTAACTTTACAGGTGTAAAAATAATATTATCTAAAACACTCATATGTTCAAATAAATTAAACTGTTGAAAAACCATACCTATCTTTCTTCTGGTTTCGTGATAAGATTTATTATCAGTTAGATCATCACCTTCAAATATAACTTTTCCACTATCAGGTGTTTCTAAAAAGTTAATACATCTAAGCAATGTTGATTTACCACATCCAGAAGGGCCTATTATTCCAATGATATCTCCTTTATTTACTTTTAAATTAATACCATTTAATACTTTTTTATTACCAAATTTTTTCTTTAAATTAATTATCTCAAGCATTATTTAACCTCTTTTCCATAAAGCTAATTAGTCTTGTTAAAACCATTGTTATTACTAAATATATAATAGCAATCAATATTAATGGAAAGAAATAATCATAAGTTCTAGAAGCAATAATATCAGATGCTTTAGTTAATTCAACTATTCCAATATAAGCACCTATTGATGTTTCTTTTACAAGAGTAATAAATTCATTTCCTAAAGAAGGTAATATATTTTTAACTGCCTGTGGAAGAATAATATTACTAATCACCTGTGAATAGTGAAGTCCAAGAGCATAACCAGCTTCCCACTGCCCTTTATTAATTGAATTAATACCAGAACGTATAATCTCTGCTACGTAAGCACCACTATTAATACCAAATGCAAGAATACCAACAAGTACTATATTAATATTAGTCTGTTTAAATATAACGTAATATATAATCATTAATTGTAAAGTTGAAGGAGTACCTCTAATAATATTTACATAACACTTAGAAATAATATTTAATAATTTTAATTTTCCAGTATTTTCATAAATATTTCTACTAATAGATGCAAGTGTTCCAAGTAAAACACCAATCATAACAGCTCCAAGAGCAATTAGTAAAGTATTCTTTAACCCTTCAAGAATATACTTATATCTTCCATCATAAATAACACTATTATAAAATCTATCATATAAAGAATTAGAAGACTCTTTTCTTTCTTCAACTCCCATATGTACAAGTAAATATTCATCTATTTTTCCATTTTCTTTTAATTCACTAATTACATGATTTGCAGCCTCTAATAACTCAGTATTACCTTTTCTAACAATCATTCCATAGCTATCAGTAGTAAGAGCAGTGTCAAGTATTCTCATATTAGAAGTAACTAACTTCTTAGCAGGTAATTCATCCATTACAACTGCATCAACTTTATTATCTTTTAAATCTTCAATACAAGATAAAAACTTCTTTTCACGAACTAGTATAATATTTGGATAATTATCAGTAATATAGCCATCTGCTACACTACCAAGCTGTACTGCTACTCTTTTATTATCAATACCAACTGTATCATAAATGTCACTATTATTATTTACTATAACTATTTGTCTTGATTCAGAATAGTTAATTGTAAAATCAACTTCTTTTTCTCTTTCTTCTGTATAACTAATACCAGCAGCACCAATATCACTTTTTGATGTTTTTACTTCACTAATAATTGAATCAAAAGCAACATCTTTAATAACAAGTTCTTTATTAAGATATTTTGCTATGTCTTTAACAATATCTATATCTACTCCAACTATTTGTCCATTAGAATAATATTCATATGGAGCAAAACCTGCCTCAGTTGAAAGAACAAGTTTTTCTTTTTTACTATCACATCCACTAAGTAATAGTAAACTAAACAATACAATTAATACTTTTTTCATATAACTACCTCTATTTTATAATAACATAAAAAAAGCACTTTTTTAAAGTGCTAATTTTAAATTACAATAATATCATTGCAGCTGTTAAAATTATTATGTTTACAAGGGCAATACACAAAATAACTTTCATAACCCACTTTAGCCATGTAGTAAATTCTACACCAGCAAGTTTTAGACCACCCATTATAGCTCCACAAGTTGGAGTAAATAAGTTAACAAGTCCATTTGCTGCAACCATACCCATTAATGTAGCTTCAACTGAGTATCCTACTCTAGCTGCAATTGGGCCAATGATTGGAGAACTTAGTCCAGCAAGACCACTACTTGATGGTACAAGGAATGATAATACTACATGTAATAAATAGTTAAGTGGTGCAAATATTATTTTTGGAGTGTTTTTTAATGCTTCAGCAGCATTTACGATAATATAATTATCTAAATGAGTAGCTGACATTAAAATTGTTACACCTCTAGCAACTGCTATTACAAGGATAACTCCTATCATATCAGCAGCACCAGCAACTATTTTTTCTACTATTTCTCCTTCACCATATTTATTTACAATTCCAATTAGAATTCCACTAATTAAGAACCATAATGCTGCTTCAAAGAACCACCAATTACCTAATGTTGCACCAAAGAAGAATGGCATGATCTTTCCTTTAGCAAATAATTCAACTCCAAAGTCTTCCCATGGAATAAAGCTTATTATCATTATTAAGAATGTAAAGAAGAAAATCCAAAGAGTTGCTTTTTGTTTTCCAGTAAGCTTAACATCTTTCTTATCATCTTTAATAACATATGTATCTTTCATATATTTTTGTTCTTGTAATGATAAGAATGTAGATCCTTTCTTACTTATTACTTTCTTAGCATATGATACTACAAATGCAGTAGCAAGTGCATAAGTTGTTAACCATAATAATACACCAATTAAAATGATAAATCCTTGGTTAACTGCTAAATCTTCAGGTAATGCAGATACTGCAGCACCTACTGCAAATGGGTTTACAGTTGAACCTAAAACTCCACTTCCAGCACCTAACAATACTACTGCTGATGCAACAAGTGTATCCATACCTGCTGCTACCATAGCAACACTAAGTATTGCATAGAAACCAACTGTTTCTTCAAGCATACCATAAGTTGTTCCACCTATAGAGAATAAGAACATTAGAATTGGTATTAGCCATAATTCTTTTCCCTTAAGTTTCTTAATTAATACTTGAATACCAGTTTCAAGTGCTCCTGAATCATTAACGATTCTAAGAAAACCTCCTAAAATAAATATGAATATTGCAATGTCAATTGCATCTGCAAATCCATTTATTGGAGCAAGTAATGTTTGTGATAGTGTTGCTCCAACAACTCCACTACCATCAACTATATCTTCACCAACAAATTTTGCTTCCGGTAGAAGATGAGTTATAATTGCAAGAACAAAAGTTAATAGTAATATTATCGTATATGCAGATAATGTTTTTTTCTTAGCTCCTGCTTTTTCTGAAACTTCCATTTCCTTATTTACCTCCTTCTATGGTCGTACCAGTTTTTCCTTCTATTGCAAACTTGGCTTTTGCAAGAGATGTAATGATAGCCTTTTTGCCCTTAGAATGACTAACAAAGTACATACATGCTTCAATTTTTGGAAGCATGCTACCTTCTGCAAACTCCTTGTTTTCAATATACATTTTAGCTTCTTCCATACTTATTCTACCAATCTTCTTTTCATTTGGCATTTTATAATTTATGGAAGCTTTTTCTACAGTAGTTAATATTAATAGTACATCTGCTTTTAACTTAACAGCAAGTAAAGCACTAGTTCTATCTTTATCAATTACTGCATCTACTCCCTTATAACCACTCTTAGTTTTAACAACAGGAATTCCTCCTCCTCCACAAGTGATTATTACATTTTTTTCTTTTAACATTTTTTCGATTGTTGAAAGTTCACATATTGATATTGGCATTGGAGATGGTACTACTCTTCTATATCCTCTTCCTGCATCTTCTTTATAAACTGCATTTGTTTCTTTTTGTAATTTTAAAGCTTCTTTCTTTGTATAGAAACTACCAATTGGTTTAGTTGGATTTTGAAATGCAGTATCATGAGCATCTACTTCAACTTGCGAAACAATAGTTGCTACTTTCTTTCTCATTTTTCTTTTAGCAAATTCTGCTTCCATTGCTTGTTGTAAGTGATATCCAATGTATCCTTGGCTCATTGCTCCACATTCAGCAAATGGAACTTCATTTTCACCAGTATTAGTAGCTGCCATAGCTTTATAAATCATTCCTACTTGTGGACCATTACCATGTGTAATAATAACTTCATTTCCCATTGCAACAAGATCTACAAGTCTTCTTGCAGTCTTTTTAACTGTTGCTAATTGTTCACGAGCATTACTACCTAAAGCATTTCCACCTAACGCTACAACTATTCTACTCATTTTTTCAACGTCTCCAACATAACAGCTTTAATAGTATGCATTCTATTTTCAGCTTCATCAAAAACTCTAGATTGTTTTGATTCAAATACTTCATCAGTAACTTCCATTTCTTTAAGACCAAATTTTTCATAAATATCTTTACCAATAGAAGTATCTATATTGTGAAATGATGGTAAGCAATGTAAGAATATTGCATTCTTATTAGCATTTTTCATAACTTTACTATTAACTTGATATGGTTTTAATAACTTAATTCTACTTTCCCAAAGTTCCATAGGTTCACCCATAGATACCCATACATCTGTATATAATACATCTGCATTTTTAGTAGCTTTCATTATATCTGTTTCAAGTTTAATGCTTCCACCAGTTTCTTTACATATTTTTTTGCATTCTTTAACTAATTTTTCTTCTGGGAATAATTCTTTTGGAGCTGCACATACAAAATTCATTCCTAATTTTGAACATACAACCATTAATGAATTTCCAACATTATTTCTAGCGTCTCCACAAAAACATAATGTAATTCCTTTTAATTTTCCAAACTCTTCTTTAACAGTCATTACATCAGCAAGCATTTGTGTTGGGTGAAATTCATTAGTAAGTCCATTCCACACAGGAACAGATGAATACTTTGCTAAATCTTCAACAATAGTTTGATCAAATCCTCTATATTCAATTCCATCATACATTCTAGCAAGAACCCTTGCAGTATCTGCAATTGTCTCTTTTTTACCTAACTGACTACCAGTAGGTCCAATATATGTAGCTTGCATTCCTAAATCTACTGCGCCTGCTTCAAAAGCACACCTTGTTCTTGTTGAATCTTTTTCAAATATTAAAGCTACTTGTTTTCCTTTTAAATGAAGATGTGACTCATGAT
>JAEEGL012097553.1_pt1 | contig 63583 bp, 125 predicted proteins | sample 9134231 | NCBI WGS metagenome assembly JAEEGL01 (sample SAMN16246548, study PRJNA631951) | gut metagenome | biome: gut microbiome; feature: rumen; material: fiber-attached | host: Bos | place: Iran: Karaj | collected 2018-10
GGTAAGGGGATGGGCTCCCCCCGTCTGTACGGAGGGGGAGGAGTACAGTCCATGCCTCGACTCTGGCAGGCTTTACATTGACTAATATAACAATTTTTCCGAGATTGCCAAATTTATCTTCACCAATTCACGCAGAAAACCTGCAACCTCATTTTCCTCACGAAACACTTGCGTATGTCGGAATTTTTTTTATATTAGACAATGATACAGTCCAGGGGCTGCCGCCTCGCCCTGTTCTCCGCCGTCCGTGACAGTCGTGAAAAAAACTGAAGAAAAATTTGGAAATGTCGAAAATTATTCCTACCTTAGCTTCCGCAATGAGGAAATAAGACAAAAAAGTATAAGGCTATGGCAAGAGTAATTGACACCACTATCACCAACACCACCACCAACACCAAGGCGCTTCTCGCCCTCACCGCTGAAATCAGGCGCTATAGCGTCCTTTCCGCTGAAAGGGAGTTCGAGTTGCTTTCCGAGTTCGCCACAGCGAGCGAGAGCCGCAAGGCGGAGATAAGGAAAGAGATAGCCAACGCCAATATGCGTTTCGTCCTTTCCGTGGCGAAAAAGTATTCGGGTGACGGTGACAAGGTTTGCGAGTTGGTTTCTATCGGCACAATGGGAATCTACAAGGCGGTTGACACCTTCGATTTGTCAAAGGGTTTCCGTTTCATATCACACGCGGTCCATTGGATTCGTGCCGAGATAAGCGAGTATTTCCGCAGCGAGGACGCCCTTGTGCGCAGGAGCAACAACGCCAAGATAGGCAGCAAGGAAAACGCAGTCCGACAGAGATTCCTGCAAACGGAAATGAGAGAGCCGAGCGAGGACGAGATTATCGAGGCGCTTGAGAGCGAGTACGGAATCAAGGTGCTTGACAAGTGCGACGTTGTCAAGGTTACCACCGCAAGGCTTGACGACAACGTTTCCTCTGACGGTGACGGTGACACGCTTTCCGAGATAGGCGACGTCGCTATGGCTATGGCGAGCGTGAATGAGTATGAGAGGGAGAGCGAGTTGGAGGACGCGAGGTATCGTGCCGCAAGGTTGCTCAAAGGCTTGTCTTTCCGAGAGAGCGAGATAATCTGCCGCAAGTTCGGTATCGGGTACGAGAGGGAGTACGAGTTGGACGAGATTGCCGACGCCCTCGGCTACACCCACGAGAGGGTAAGGCAGATTTTGAGGGACACCCTCACAAAGTTGAGGGGAAAAGAGAGGGTTTTGTCCGCCCTCGTGGGATAATGGGGAAAAAGGACAAGGGGAGAAATCCGTGCCGAAAGGTGCGGATTTTTTTTTGGTAATGTCAGATTTTTTTCTATATTAATCAATGTAATGCCCTGACAGACAGCAGGCGGAGGCAGTTCCGTCCAGACGGAGGCTGTCGTCGGGTTCCTGAGACAGACAGCAGCTTACAGGATAACATTGTCTAATATAACATTTTTCACGAGAAAAACAAATTTTTCTTAACCTTAAAATAAATTTGCGTAATCCAAATATTTTTCCTACCTTTGTATTGTTAACGAAAAAGGAAAAAGACTTATGGATAATTTCTCAAAGGTTCTGAACCTCCTCAACAAGAAAGGGAGCGGTTTCAAAATCAAGTTCAACGAGAACAATGTCGCTGACGGTGACGATTTCCTCATTTTCTCCTATTGGAAAGAGATAGAGTGCGAGTTCACCTGCGGTTGGAGCGGAGTTTGGAGAGTGTCCTTTGACGGGGACGAGCCAATGCTCTTGGAGGATTGTCCCGACTCATTTTTTGAGAGCATACTGAAAAATGCGTAGATAGTTTTAACATAGTGCGAGTGGAAACGGAATGTCGTGAGATATTCCGTTTTTTATTTGCATTTCTCGGATTTTTTTCTATATTAGTCAATCATATGCGGCGCATCTCGAGAAGCGCTCGAGACATCATCATCGCATCATCATCACTTCAGTTCCGTGTTTCCCTTAAGCGTGTACGGAACATACTCGTTATCAGCACATTAGTGAAAACGAGGAAATTTCGTGATTTTCGATGATTTTGCGAAGTTTTTATCGCCTTTATAACGCACTGATTATCAGTCATTTGCAAACCGTGAATTCCGCCTCATCATCACGAGTCTGTCAGGAGGATATTGTCTAATATAGCAAAAAAATCGGGATTTGCAAATTTATTTCGTGGCGTGTGAAAGTTTTTTTGGTATTCTCGGAAATTTTCATTACCTTTGTGTCAGTAACCAAAAAAGGAAAGAGTATGGAAATGGAACAAATGAATCGGATTGAGTTAAAGGGGTATGTCGGCAATGTGAGTGTGCAGAGTGTCGGCAACGCAAAGAACGTGCGTTTCGCTATGGCTACCAATTACGTCTACAAGGACAAGAGCGGTTGCCCCGTCATAGAGACGACTTGGCATAGAGTGTCCGCTTGGGATAAGGGGACTGAGCTGCAAAAGGGAGACTGCGTACACGTGGTGGGTAGGTTGCGTAACCAAAGGTACACCGACTGCGAGGGGATAGAGAGGACGGTATGCGAGGTGGTTGCGAGAGAGGTTGAGAAAATCTGAACGGGTGGGGCAGAGAATGGAGAGAGCCGAACGGGAGTTCGGTTCTTTTTTTTTTGTCCAGTGGCGGACGACTGTGAAGACGCCGCAGCTGCACGCTTACCATTGCTTAATATAACAATTTTTCCGAGACTACCAAAAATAAATGAGGTTTTTTTCCTCGCACTTTTTTGCCCAAACCCTTGCGTATGTCAGATTTTTTTCTATATTAGTCAATGTTATCCTGAGCCTCCCGGCGTCTTCCCTGCAATGAGGCGATTCACCTCGTGGTGAAAAAAATGAAATTAAATTTGGAATTGTCGGAAATCCTTCCTACCTTTGTGTCAACAAAAATAAGAGAGAAAAGATTATGGAAAAGAGAAACAACGATCCAAGATTTGTCTACCCTATGAGTTCACTCAACAAGTTCTTCACTGACAGTGAGGTGGAGGAAATGTCCGAGAGGGAGTTCGACAAGAATGACGAGTTCTTCCACTTTGACGAGGAGGAGGGGTGGATAGAGAGTTTCAACCAAGCGGACTTTGACTTTTACAACTCCGCTATGCCAACCGACAAGATTCTGCTGAAAATGGTTGCGTAACCGAGGGCGGAAAAGAGAGAGAGGGAACGGCACTCCGAACGGGGTGCCGTTCTTCTTTTCTTCTTCCCGTGGCTCTGAGGGCGACGACTGTAGGCGCCGCAGCTGCACGCTTACTATTGCCTAATATAAAAATTTCCGTGAGAAATCCTAATTTTTTCGCATTTATTTTTAGTGCGAAAGTGAAAATAAATTTGGATATTAATTAAAAAAGACTATATTATGCAATGTTAGAGTCCTGTTTTCCGGGGCGGGCTCGAAACGGACAGGTGTGAAAAAAAGTTCGCTCGTGGTATCACTTTTTTTTGGTAAATCCGATTTTTATTCTTACCTTTGCAGTGTTGGTTTAGGGAAAAGCAATGTCGCCAACCCATAAAGCGCCAACCGTATTGCACTATGAGCAAATACTATGTCTACTACGGGACTGAGGAAAACGCCTACGAGGAGGAACTTCTTGGGGAGTTCGAAACCTATGAGCAGGCTAAGAACTGCGTGGCGGAGAACCTTGCGGACGATTTTACGAGCGAGAGCGAAATCGCCAAAGCCGTTTCCGAAATCGATGAAACGGGGTACGAGGGAGAGAACGGGGCGGGATACCACATTCTCTACCTTATCGGGGAACGGGATTTCTGCCTTTCCGTCCTTTACGGATTGCGAGAGGATTTCCTTGAGCAGTTTGAGGACGAGGACGAGTAGACGGGGAAACGGGGTAACGGAGAGAGCCGAACGGGAGTTCGGTTCTCTTTTTTTTGTCCCGTGGCGGACGACTGTGGCGACGCCGTCCTCGGGCTGCTATGATTGACTAATATAAAAATTCCTTTCAATTATGCAATAGTTCAGCCGACTTTTTTCGCAAAAAATTTCCTTGAAAATAATTGGCGAAATGCTTGCGTATTAATTTTTTTTTACTATTTTATGCAATCATTATATTGCCGCAAAAAAACAGAGAAAATCGGAAAAGTCCAAATTTTTTCCTTGAAAAAAATTTTCGTTTCGGGTGCAGAAAAATTTGCGTATATCAAAAATTTGTGCTACCTTTGTACCGTTGGATTTGAGAAAGCGACTTTGCCGACTCCTTGAAACCCCCAACGCCCCACACTATGGCTATCACTACCGCCACCCTCGCCACCACCGAAATCGCTGACTTGCTCCGCAACGCCCTCGCCAAAGGCGTAGTCCGCTTTACATTCTACAAAAAGGACGGCTCCATAAGGGAGGCTATCGGGACTCGCAACCTTGCGGTTGCCACCGCCAAATTGGGCGGGATTCCAATCCCCAAGCCGTACGGCAAGCCTAATCCCAATGCTTTCTACGATTTGGAAAAGCAGGCGTGGCGAGCCTTTATCCCCGAGAATGTCTGCTCCATAGACGGATAGGGGACACCCACCGACACCGATAAGACACCTTGAAAAAGGTGTCTTTTTTTTTGGATTTCTCGTTATTTTTTTTATATTATACAATGTAAGGGCAGCCCGCTGTCGAGGGCGAGCGTGGTACTCGGACGAGTACCTCGAACCGAGAGACTGCCGCACGAGTCGTCTGTCAGGCTATCTATTGACTAATATAAAAATTCCCGTGAATTATGCAAGGAAAACGGGAAAAACTTTTTGCATTTTTTTCTTGCGTATGTCAGATTTTTTTACTACCTTTGTATCGTTAACGAAAAAGGAAAAGAAAATGAAAGAGAAAATGACAAACATTGAAATGCTCGTTTGGGGTATCAAGCACATTGCCGAAAACCACGGATTCAAGGCAAACACCGACTATGAGAACGAGGGCGGAGTGTGCGTTTGGGGCGGTTGGAATGTACCCACCTTTTCGGACGTGAGAATGCTTTGCGAGGACTTGCACATTGATAGGGAGTGTGTGGAGAGCAGCGAGTTCGGAGTGGACGTGTATATCTCCGAGGAGTGGTGGAACAAGTACGCCAACAAGCCGTATAAGAAAGGTATGGAGTTTTGGCGGAGAGTTGCGTAAAAAAAAAGAGACGAGGGAGGAAAAAGGGAAAGTCCCACGCAGAGATTGCGTGGGATTTTTTGTTTGTATTTGGTGCGGAAAAATTTGGCAGTCTCGGATTTTTTGTTATATTATACAATGTTTACAGCCTGCGAGCCTCGACGTCAGAGTATGTTGTTCGAGACGAAAAAAAATTGAAAAATATTTGGTGGTTTCAAGTTTTTTTCTTAACTTTGTGCCAACAAAAAACAAGAGAGATATGGAAAAAAGCAACTTGCCCAACGGAACAATGTTCGTGAGAATGCCCTATGAGTGGGAAACCGAGAAAATGACAAAGGTGTATGTCAAATGCGGTGAACTGAAAGGTAGGGAGGAATATTCAAGGTTTGTGGAGAACAACGCACTTGCCTTGTTCGGAGCAATCAGCAAGCCTTTGGGAATCTCCGACACTTGGGGAATCAGTGACACCTTTTACAATGAGAATGTCAAGAAAGGCTTGTTTGTCCCGATTACCGACTTGCGTGAGGTGGAGGTAATCTGCGAGGAGAGGGGAGTTAATCCGCCACCGCCCATTGACTTGGACAAGGAATGGCTCAAAATGCACGGCATAGCCGAGTAGCGAAAAAAGGGGAATTGGGGATAAGAATCCGTACCGAAAGGTGCGGATTTTTTTGGTATTGTCAGAAATTTTTTTATATTATGCAATATTATCCTGTTCGACGCGGCGAGCGAGGCAGTATGCGCAGGTGGGGACTGTCGTCAGACTCCTGAGCAGCGTGCCTCTGTACAGCATATTATTGGTTAATATAACATTTTTCACGAGAAAAGCAAATTTATTTTGCGATTTCGGATTTTTTTATTACCTTTGCATTAACAACAAATGGAGAACATTATGAGGAAAGTTAATATGCCCATTACCGACTTGGAACACGAGGCTATCCTTTGGAGCGAGCAATTCAATGGCTACAATAGAGAAAAGTCTTATATTATCTGCGAGTGTGCGAGTAGTGTGAACTACAACGGCATTGACAGATTTGACGGAACATTCGTGGCGCACATTTACCGCAAGGGCAATTTCAGTTTCACTTGCGGAGTGGACAAGCACGGGGAGTACGGGACGGAGGTTAAGCGGGTTGGCTAACCGACACTGAACGGGACGGAGAGAAAGTGGTACGAAAGTGCCACTTTTTTTTGTTTTTCTCGGAAATTTTTTTATATTAGACAATATAATCCTGAAGCAGCGTCGACGTCAACAGGTTCCGCTCAGAACTCTCGGACGGGAATGAAAAAAATGAAAAAAAAATTGCAAATGTCAAAAATTATCACTACCTTTGCATTGTTAAACAAAAACGGAAAAGATATGGAAAAGATTTGGCTAAGATTTGGCGGTAACGTTACCTGCACACCCGAGGAAATGGAACTGATAATGGAGGGCGACACCGACACGCTCGTTAAGGTTATCAAGGAACACGGGGTTGAACTTGACGGGGAAACCTACGAACCCGAGAGCGAGGTTGAGTTTGACTTGAACCCTATGACACTGACATTTTTCAGATAAGAACCGCTTATGGAAAAAAGCACATTCCCGCCCGTCAGAGGTTCCCCTTAACCTCGCCACGTTAAATTAAGGTATATTTTATAAAGCAAGTGAAACATTAACGCACTCCCGAAAGGGGGTGCATTTTTTTTGGTTTTCTCGGAAATTTTTTTATATTAGACAATATAATCCTGAAGCTGCGGCGCCGTCTACAGGGCTCCATCAGGATGCGAGAAAAGATGAAGATTTTTTTGGTGGTTTCAGATTTTTTTCTTACCTTTGTACCAACAAAAACAAGAGATGATGATTACAAGAAGAGATTTTTTCGAAAGGCAGGTTGAGCTGATGAACGATGCGGAATACTATGCGGCTTGGAATAGGCACTGCGAGGTTTCCCGTTATCCTGATGATGTCCTTCATCAGATGGAGGAGTTCAACGATATGTACAAGGACAAGACGCCCCTCGAGATTCTCGATTCCGTGGATCTCCATTTCAACACGAGCGATGATTACTTCGTGGTGGACTGCTACTCTGCGAGGAGCGACAGCGATCCCAAGTACCTTACCGAGGAGAGTGAGTTGGTGGATGATATGTGCGAGAACCCCTCGAGTTTCAGCGAGTGGATTGACGAGGATGATTACACCGACTACATTTTCGAGGAGTTCGGGACAACCGAGGAGTACGAGAGGTTTATGGAGTGGTTCGATGAGAACTACAGCGGGGAAATCTACGAGTTCGACTTCGGGGAGTTGTTCAAGGAGTTCAAGGCTGACACCGAGTAGGTGGTATACTCAAACGAGTACCTATAGATGATAAGGAATGCCGTGGCTGATACGCCACGGCTTTTCTTCTTCAAACTGACCCGGATACTGTCCGCCTGGTCCTCATCTGTCGTTTATATTGCATAATATAGCAAAAAAATCGGGATTCGCAAATTTATTTTGGATTTCTCGGAAAGTTTTTCTACCTTTGTGGTACCAAACGATTAAAACATTATTCTTATGTACACTGACGACAACGGGAAACCGATTTGCGAGTGCGGAAAGCCGTGCTTCAAGACAAAGGCGGAAATCAAGAACTACATTTCCTACAGAAACCATCGCAAGGGCGGTGACGGGTTCAAGTATTACAAGTGCGACATGTGCGGATGTTGGCACTTGACAACCAACACCCCAACGGGGGACAATATGCTGAAGAAGAGGGCGAGCAAGTACAACCGCCTCGAGAAGAAAAGCGAGGACATGAAAATATATAGGGCGTACCGCTTGGCGGTGTGAGAAAAATTTGCGAATGTCAATTTTTTTTCCTACCTTTGCATTGTCAAACAAAAACGATAGACAAATGACTGTATTGGAACAAAGATTTATGGAGAGGATGCCAATCCTCTTACACGAACTCGTCAAGGAACTTGAGGAGGTGAACAAGAAACTCGATGCCATCGAGAAAAAGTTGGACAACGGAAAAACGGAGGAATAGTATGGGATATTCACATTATTGGAAATTCCGTGAGGAGAAGGCTCCCGTGGAATTTGAGAACGGGGCGGAGAAGTTCGCCAATGCCGCATACCTCGGAGTGAAACTCTGCAACAAGGTACGGGAGATGGGGATTGAAATCTGCGGTGGTGACGGGCATTTCACACCCGCCTTCAGCAAGGGGAAGGTTGTGTTCAACGGGAGCGCTGACAAAGGGGAAGCCTACGAAACCTTCAGTGTCCGTCCCGATGACGGGATGTGGGACTTCTGCAAGACGGAGGAAAAGCCGTACGACTTGCTTGTCTGCCTTATGCTTCTCGCCTTCAAGCATTTCTTCAAGGATGACTTTGAGTATACCTCTGACGGGATAACGAGGGAAGCCTATGAGAATAGGGACAAGAACGAGTATTGGAAGCAAATCGGGTTCGTCCCCAAAGGGGTTGACAAGGGTTGGGCGAAAGCCTACGAGGTTTGGGAAGAGGTGAAAAGGGAGCAAGGTTTGGAGTAACCGAGCGGAAAAGGGGAAAGGAAAATCAGTCGGAAACGGCTGATTTTTTTTTGCATTTGTCAGAAATTTTTTTATATTATACAATGTTATGCCGCACAGATGCCTCTGGTCATGCTCCGCTTGAGTTTCTTGAGCGATGCATGGCCATGCTTCAGATGCCTCAAGTTATTGCATAATATAACATTTTTCACGAGAAAAACAAATTTTTCTTTACCCCAAAATAAATTTGGATATATGGGTTTTTCTTCTTATCTTTGTGGTGTCAAAATGAAAGAGAAAGATATGGCTAAATTCAAAGGAGTTGCCCATATTAGGGTGGGCGGACACGAGGTTAGAGTTCCCGTGTCGGTTGATATGCCCGAAATCCAACTCAGCGACAATGAGTTGGAGAACGGCTCAAAGGCGTTTGAAATGGCGAAAGGGGCTTGGCTCTCTTGGAGTGAGTTCAAACTTGTGGAGGAGTAGGCTATGAACACAATGGAAAGGAAATCCTTGTACGATAGGATATGTTTCGCATTGACGAACTACGAAATGCCCCAAGAGCAGGGCGTAACCGAGGAGGAAGCCGTGGAGGATATGTACAATGTGCTTGTGGAGGTTCAGAACTCTTGGGACGAACTGATAGCGGAAGAGTAGAAATCCGTTATGCTTGTGTGGGGGAAATCCGTACCGAAAGGTGCGGATTTTTTTTGGTTTTCTCAAAAATTTTTTTATATTAGGCAATACATGCACGCCGCAGCGTCGAGGATCCCCTGTTCGCTTGTTCGATGATTCTGTTTTGTTCGGTTGGGAAGAACATGCCGAAAAAAGTGAACAAAAATTTGGTAATGTCAATTTTTATTCTTACCTTTGTGTCAACAAAAACGATAGAGATATGAACGAGCAACTGAAAAATGCGTTTGCGGAGATAGACAAGCTCTCCGAGAAACTTTACTCGGCTGATAGGGAAGCCCTTGAACTTATCAAGAACATTCTCCGTCCCTGCGACGGACAACCCTGCCCTATCGGCACGGAGGACTTTGCGGACGACATTTTCTATGTGTACGGAGAGCCGAAACCAAACCAATTCAGAAGGGTGCTTGCGATTCGCCTTAACAAGGACACCGATGGACTTGAGGTGCAGCTTGACGGAACACCCATCGGGCTTATGGGCAAGGACGGATGGACGCCTTTCGCAGGTGCGTATATCGGGGATGTGAGGTTCCTGATTGACGAAATCAGCGCAAACATAGAGTACGCTGACGGATACCAAGACGAGTAGGGCGGCTGACAAGCGGATAAGGAAAGTGGCACTATAGTGTCACTTTTTTTTGTTTATTTGCGAAATTTTTTTATATTAGACAATGTTGATCCGCCGCAGCGTCAGGAGGCGCCGTCAGGTTCAGGTGTGTGAAAAAAAAGTTAAAATAAATTTGGTAATGTCAGAAATTCTTACTACCTTTGTATCAACAAAAACAAGCAAGGATATGGAAATCGTAAGAGACAATTACAAAATCAAGGACTACTATGACATTGTCGGTACGGGCGATGTTGAGGAAGGCGTGGACATCTACGATGCGGTGAGTGGGGAGTGGCTCAATGAGGTGGCGTGGGCAAGTTGCGCAACGCTTGAGGAAATGAGTGACGATGAGTTCAGCGAGTGGGCTTTCGAAAATGTTTAGGATATGAAGGACATCTATTTAGTCAGCGAGAACGTTATGGGCGCAAAGGACTTCGCTTTCGTGCGTGCCACTATCAGCGAAATCTACGAGCGTCAGTACAAGGGCGGGTTCAAGCGTTTCAATATGGAAATGTACGACTTCGGGAGCAAGGAGAAATACCCTCGAGGCACGAAGATTAACGGGAGGGAAATCCTTTCGATAGGCAAATTCGACAAATGGCTCAAAGAGCATAAATGCGTGTAATATGGAAGAGAATCAGGTTATCATCAAACTGCAGGCGGACAACGGACACGTTGCCGACTTCCTGCGACAACTCGCAAACGAAATCGAGGCGGTGGATTCCTACGGGGATGTGGAGGACTTCGAGACTGCTATCGGGTGTGTAATCAGCGTTGAGGAGGAGTAACCCGAACAACACGAGAGAAAAAGGAAATCATCACGAGAAATCGTGGTGATTTTTTTTGTGAATTGTTTGGAATTCTCAGGAATTTTGTTATATTAAGACAATACATGCACGCCGCAGCGTCGAGGATCCCCTGTTCTCCACAGTCTGTCTGTCAGAGTGGAAAATAAATGCAGAAAAATTTGGTAAATCCAAAATTTTTGCTTACCTTTGTACCAACGAAATGAGATAACAATGGCAAAAATATTTTTTGGGGAAAAAACTTTTTGTATTGATTCTGACTCTTTTAGAAAAGGGTACAAGATAACCGATTCTTTAAGGACAAAACTTAATCATATTTTTTCGGAAAACGGTGAGCAAAAAATAGGGGAAGAATATAGAAAAGCTCTTAAATCTTTTTTCAATTCAAAAAATCGCTGCGACAATCCGATAACAATGGATGAAATTTTCGAAGGCGTAACCCTTAAAGAAATGCAAGGCAAATATAGGCAATATAAAGATTTTTTGCCTGCCTGTAGATTATTTCCAAAACCATACAAGTCAGTTAATGACATGCTTCTAAACGGAAACCTTTGCATTGAAGAAATATATGATGAAAGTCTTCTGAAGAAAAAATGTGTAGTGTATCTTTTAGTTGAACCACAATCTAATATAATATTGAAAGTGGGAAGGACGGATGAAAATTTCATTGATAGGCTCGGAACATACGGAAATGGGAGGCTCCACCTCAGGCTCAATGGAACCGGGACAACAACTAATTATTGGATTACGCAATCCGCTTTTTGTAATAACATAAAATACGATGTGTATATACTACCAACCGAAGAACGCCCTAATTTCGAATGCACATGGTATGATCAAAAAATAGGTACCAATTTAAGTGCTATATCAGCTATGGAAGCAAGGGCTAAAGAGACTGTAGCGATAGAACTATATAAAAAGATGCAGCTTTTGGGGCTTCCGCCAGTCTTCAACGTACAATCAGGAAAAAAATGATACAGTTGTACTCAAACGAGTACCTTTGATTGCCCATATATATTTTGTATATTTATAGAGTAATATATAATGTATATGGACAATTATTTTAACATCTTCAATTCGCTTAATCTTGACAGCAGCCACATGTCGTCAAATGACGATATATGCACTCCAATGGAATGCGTCAAACTAATGGTGGATTACTTGCCTGAAGAGTTGTGGAAACGCCCAAATTTGAAAATCATAGATACTTGTTGCGGGAATGGAAATTTTGGGGCATACATAGCAACAAAAACGAGTTGTGAGAACATTTGGTTCAATGAATTATCTAAAATCAGATACGATAATTGTAAAAAAATTCTTAATCCAAAGCATTTAACAAACGTAGATGCTTTCTCAATCGACAGTTATGGCGAATGGGATTTGAGTGTAGCAAATCCGCCATATTCTGGTGGCGGAAATAAAAACCAAAGTCTGTCAAATAAATTTATAGAGCACAGTATTAAACTTTTGAAAGATGGTGGATACTTATGCTTTATAACCCCAAATAATTGGATGACATACAACAATAGCAACACCACATTAGAAAAATTACTGAAAGAAGGTTCTTTCTTAGTTATAGATAGTGACGTTAAAAAATATTTTCCCGGTGTTGGTTCATCGTTTGTTGTTTTTATTTGGCAAAAAGGGGTTTTTAATCACAAAACGAAAATAATAAATAATTTCGTCATTAAAGATGTAAAAGAAAACGTCATAATACCGAAAGATATCAAATTTATCCCTCTTTACATTTCAGATGAATCACTGTCGCTCTCAAAAAAATTAGTTACAAGCAAAAGAGGTGAATTTAATTATCGCTGTGATCTGCATAATTTCACAAAAAAGGATTTGCTTTCAGATGAGCAAAATGATGTATTCCAATACAGAACTATCCACACCACAAGAAAAACAAGATATGCGAAAATAAAACAAGATATATATGACAAATGGATTGTAGTCGTTCCGCTTTCAACCTATTTTATACCATTTGTTGAGCATAACGCGAATGTTACGCAATCGGTTGGGTATATTCAATTTGATACTGAAGATGAGGCTAAAACTGCATGCCTAAAAATGAAAAAAAATGCATATAAAACGATTGTTCATTTAACAAGGTACGGAAATTTTAATAACATAATGGTTCTTAAACATATTGATTTTTCTTCACTACCGCCATTAAGTGATAACGAAACCACATTCATTGAAAACTTCGTAAAAAAAATAAATTATTAACGAAAATCCTACGGCTATTTCAAAAAGTAGCCGTAGTTTTTTTTATCATCGCCTCACCGCCCTGAGCCCTGACGACGTAAACAGTTCATGTATTGCATAATATAAAAAAATTTTCCACTTTTCCAAGGATTTTCGGCAGTATTTTGTACACTTTTCCAAGGGAATCTTACCCCGTTTTCCGCACTTTTCCAAACGAAAGAAATGTGAAATAAATTTGGTAATGTGGATTTTTTTGCTTACCTTTGTATCAAGAAAAACAGTTAGAGATATGGTACTTGAAAACGGAATAAAGATTTACGATAAACTCCTTAAGGAATGTGTGGAGTATGTGAACAAGGGATGGGATATGAGATACCGCCGTGAGGACGTGGTAGGTATCGAAATCGACACCACCTTTATCTTCGTTCACTTCAACAAAGAGGACTACACGAAAGACGCATATCCTATTTCAATCGAAATCATCTTCAAATAGTTATGGACAAGCCTAAATTCGTATTTTTCTATAACGGGATTCCGTTCCCCGTGGATTCCATTGAAGAGGTTGCTGAAAAAATGTTCGGTATGAAAATCCGCCGGGGTGAGAACGGCAATTGGTTCGTTTACCTCAACGGAAAAAAGAAAATGGAATATACCTCAAAGGAAAACGGTGGGAGCAACGGCTACACTGAAGATGAGGTCAAAAGGGATTTCCTCAGAGAGCATTTCAAAACGAACTATAAGAACACCGCACTTTATCGGCTCTGCGAGTAAAATAAATTTGGAAATTAAGGATTTTTTACTTATCTTTGTATCAAGAAAACAAAGAGAATATGAAACCTATCAAAGTACAAGTTGAACTGAAAGAGAATTGGGCGAAGCAGAGATACGCCCTTTTCTTCACCGAGGAATTCAACCTTGCGGAGCTTGACTTCCCTACGGGAGAGCGCACGCAGGCAAGGGTTTATCGTATGGATATGCCGAACAAGTATGTCACCCTTTCTTCCCTGCCGCAAGGAATTATCGGTGCCGAAACCGCCTGCAAAACCTTGCTTCTCGACAAGGGTTACTATGTGACGGAGTTCCTTTATCCTGCGGAGCTTAAAGAAATCCGCAAGCAGGCTTTCAAACCCGTAAAGTAAAATGCTATGGTAAAAGTAGGCGACAAATACAAGGAATACATGGTGCCGTTCCCCGGCAAGTTCTTCAGTTGGGAGTACGAGGTTATGGGCTTCCGCTCCGAGCCTTACGGCAACTTCGCAGAGTGTGAGAGAATCTATCCTGACGGAAAGAGGGAAAAGGTTGGAATCGCAATCGGACTGTTGGAGGAACAAGTTTTCTACAAAAAGATTGCATAAGTCAAAAATTTTTCTTACCTTTGTGACAACAAACAAAACGAAAGAGATTATGACTACTACACAACTGAGAAAACGCACCAACGCCCTTATGCTTGCGCACGGCGTGGATATGGTATCGCTCCCCGCCAAGACCGGCCTCCGTTTGGGTATCGAATATGTCACCTTAGCCAAGCGTGACGGAATCCAAGGAATCAACTTCGATGAGGAATATGTCAATATCCCCAATGAGGATGTGGAAGAGGTCTACAATGCAGTCCGCAGGGAACTGAACGAGATACACCTTTCCGAACTCACCGAGGAAGAGGTGGAGAAACTGCAGGGGCAGGTCGTTATGGGCAGTCTTTACACCGCAGACTATGAGAACACCTTTGGGGTGAATCCGAGCGAGGTCGCCAATTACGCAGAGGGTTATCTTGAGGCAAAGGACAATCCCGAAGAATACGGGGACTACGAAACTTTCTATGACTACATTCAGTCGGTGGAGTGGATAGACTGACCACCGAGCAAGATAAAAGGAATCCGTGCAGAGATGCACGGATTTTTTTGTTGCAGAAACACACGCAATTATTTGCATTTCTCGATTTTTTTGTTATATTACGACAATACATGACGGCGCTGCGAGCCGGGATCCCCTGTTGTTCAGGCTGGTCATTCTGTTATGAAGAAAGTCGCGATTTTATTTGCATATCTCAGATTTTTTGCTTACCTTTGTATCAACAAAAACAAATAAGAGTATGAACAGAAGAAATGAATGGCAGAAACTCCTCAAAATCGCCAATGAGGACTTGAAGCAGTACGGCTACCGCCTTTCCGTCAATGACCGTGGCGACAAGGGCTTCTTCAAGTGCGTTATCTACAAGGGTAACAAGAAAGTGGACACCTATGCCGAGAACTTCTATGAGGACGAGCTCGACGACCTCGTGAACGATGCGTGGTATCACGTGAAATCCGTAATGTGCTAATGCTATGGGCAAGAAAGAAATCAAGGAGCTTTACCGCTCGTGGCGCAAGCAGTACAAGAACCACCGCCCCGACAGAGCCGTAGTGCGTATGTATTGGGAGGACGAGGGAGCGGAGGAACAACGCACGGACATCGTGGCTCTCAAACACAGCGACCTACTCAACCTGCCGCCCGACGACAATGAGATTCTGTTCTACGCAGGAAACCTCAAAGGCTTGCTCCAACTGACAGAACCGAACAACGGGAGCGACTTCGTGGTGACAGAGGTATTGGGATTCTACCGCTACGCAGAGTAGCCGACCACCGAAAAAAGAAAGAAACACTCGAGAAATCGGGTGTTTTTTTTGCGAATTGTTTGGAATTCTCGAAATTTTTGCTATATTAAGGCAATACATGAACGACGCCTGCGGCGGGATGAGGCTTCTTGGCACGAGTGAAAAAAAGTTGAAATTCTTTGAAAGATTCCGATAGTCTATGCGTATAATATATTGTAAGCACTTTTGAAACAACAAGAGCGGCTGCGAAAAAAAGTTTTATCAACCCTTAAAAAAATTTGTTTATATGGAAAATTTTGCTTACCTTTGTACTAACGAAAACAACAAGAAGAGTATGAAAAAGAACACCAAGACCTACCTCTACTACGCCACCGAGGAAAACTGCTTCGAAATGGAGAAAGGCGAAACCACCGACATTGAGAAGGAGGTGAAAGAACTTCTCGCCAATGACTATGTGCAGACCGATGTAGCCGACTACAACACCTATGACCTTATCTGCCGTTTCAACAAGGACGGAGTGGCCACTATGGAGTTGGAAAGCGGACAGGGCTACAATATCATTATCGGTGTGGCTCGCCACGGAAAATGCTCCGAAATCAGCAAGCGCATTGCCGAACTCCGCAGGGAGGCAATCGCAATGTGCTACTAAGAAAAATTTGGTAAATCCAATTTTTTTTCTTACCTTTGTATCAGCAAACAAGTTAAACCCCTAATCCCAATCGCACAATGAAGAGATTCAAACTGCACGGCAACACCGCCTATTGGAACGGACTGAAACTCAAGTCCCTCAACCTCGCAACCCTCCGTGAGGAGGAAACCTCCCCCATTCCCAACGGAAAGAGAATGTACGTGAACGTAGTTGACAACCTCTATGAGGTCAGCGACTCCCGTAAGGAAATCCTCGTTGGCGAGGTCAGCGACTCCGACAAGGACTACATCCTCGCCAAGTTGAAGAACTCCGTGCCGAACTTCCTACTCACCCTCAACGGCAAGGTTGTCGGCTATGCCAACCTCCACCACCGCCACGGGGCAAAGGTGGACACCACCGCCCCTGCCACCGCTCCCACCGAGGACGGAGAACCCATTGATATCTTCGGAGGTATCGTGGACGGAAACCTCGCCCTCCTTATCATTCCTGCCACCGCCACCGCCCCTGCACGGAAAAAGACCGAGGAAACGGAGTACTATGTGTCGCAGACCCTCACAATCTCCGTCACCACGAAAGTGAAAGCCGAGAGTGTGGAGGACGCAAAGAGGAAAGCTCCCGATTTCCGAGGAATGACCGAGGACTTCCTCCAAAGCAACTTCGGTGACAACTTCGTCACAAGCGACTACTACACCGAGGCTTACAAGGCATAACCCACCGCCCCCACCGAGAAAGAAATCGTACCGAAAGGTGCGATTTTTTTTGTGTTTTATTTGGAATTGACGAAAATTTTGCTATATTATCGCAATATAAACGCGGGCTCAGCGGCGTCGCCCGGGCTTGCCATCTGTGATGTGAAAATTGATCAAAAAATATTTGGAATTCTCGATTTTTTTACCTACCTTTGTATCAACAAACAAAAGGAAAGACGTTATGGAAAAGAAAGAAATCGCAAGACAGAAGGCCGCCGCGTACTTCACGCGAATCCACGAGGCTTACGAACAGCTCCGCCGCGACGTTATCGACATCCTCGAGGACATGGGCGGGTTTATCAAGACTCTCCCGTCAACCGACCTGCCGACCCTTATGGTCACGGTGGAGGACTACTCGCAGAACCAGAGTCAGGAGGCGATATACGGAATCCGCCTCATTGACGGTGACATTTTCCTCTGCACCCGAACAAGCCTCGCCAACTACGAGTACGACAACGGCTACTACTTCGAATACACCTACGACTTCGTGGAGGGTACCGAGGATAAGGAGAATATCGAGAAGCTCGTGAACGACCCCTCCTACTACATCGACATTGACGAGGACTACATTGACACGAGGGAAACCCTCTACTCAATCCTCGCGGGAATCGGAGGCTACTTGGAAGATTAGTGTTATTTTTAGCATAACTGGTTTATAATATTGTGGGAATCGCCCTGCGCTGTGAAGCGCGGGGCTTTTCTTTTACCAGGTACTCGACTGAGTACCTCTGAGCATGCTGTGGCAGCCCGCCGTCTATATTGTAGTAATATAACAAAAAAATCGACTTCTCAAAATTTTTTTGCGGGTTTTTCTCTGTTTCCTCAAAATCTTGAAATAAATTTGGAAATGAAAAACTTTTTGCTTATCTTTGTACTAACAAAAACAAATGAAACATGAAAAGATTTTACGCAGTTACGGTTTACAACCGTTACAATCCCAAAGAGAAAAGGGAAGAGTTTGTCAGGGCCTCCTCTGCGGAGGAAGCGGAAGAAGCAGCCGTGAGCGGTGGACTTATCTGCCGTGAGGAAGGATGGTTCGTGGAGGGCAGCCGCCCCGTGTTCAAGAAAGGCGACCTCGTTAAGTGGAACGACCCCGGTATCAATGACTACATCCCCGAAGAAAGGGAATACATCCTCAACCGCGTGTTCGAGATTATCAGCGAGGTTGACGGGGACTATGAGAGTGAGCTTATCCAAATCTCCGAGGTCGGAGGCGCAAGTTGTGGGGAAGTCCCTGCACACGAGCTCGTGCTTTCCGAAGAAACGCCCCTGAAGATAAGGGCCTCAGTCACAAAGGCAGACATAGCGAGAACGGAGCAGATGCTTGTTGACAACGGCATTGACCCTGAGGACGCGAAGTCAGTTCTCCAATCAATAGGTTATTTCCTACTTGGTGTGGAGCTTTACGGAAACAAGAAATCCATTGAACTCCACAACGGGGAAATGGACTAACAAGAAAACACGTTACGACTAAAAATCGCTAACGTGTTTTTTATTGTATTCTTCAACTTGGGATACAGAAAACCCCCAAATGGTTTCTCCGTTTCTTGCGGCGTCCAACAAAGTTTTTCTATTGCAATTGAAATATTGGCTTGCGATGTACTGGCTGTCGCACTTTATTTCAATACCTTCTTTTTTGAAAATCAACGGTATTTCATGATTTTTACAAAATGTTTTTGCCGCATTATCTTTTGTATTTGGGTTATTTGCATTTTCTTTAGCATTCACCCACCTCAAGTTAGATGCAGAACCGTTTAATTTGTTTCCGTCAATATGGTCGACATAAGGTAAATTATTGGGATTTGGAACAAAATACGTGGCAACAAGACGATGTACAAGCTATCTCTCTTTGTACCCGTTCTCAACCATAACGATAGATCGGTATCCACCGCTATTAGGCATACCTTTTAACTTTTTTAGCCCCCTTGCACCACCGCAGGCTTTATAAACAAACCCATCGTCGCAGACAAAATACTTTGTAAAATTTTCAACTTTCTTGTACTCCATAGCATTTCAAATATACTAATAAATATTAAAACTGAGGGGAAATAAACTAATGGAAGTCCGTACCGAGAGGTGCGGATTTTTCGTTTTTTATTTGGAATTCTCGAAAATTCTGTTATATTAGGGCAATACATGCAGGCCGGATCGCTGGCGATCTACAGTATCCACAGGACTCGGAATCGACTTGCCAAAAACCAAAAATAAATTTGGAAATTACATTTATTATGCTTATCTTTGTATCAGAAACAAACAAGGAAAAATATGAAGTACAAGATTTTAGTAACGAGAATCAGTTATTCTTCCATTGAGTTCGACGTTGATGCGGAGAACGAGGTGGAGGCAAGGGAAAATGCTCTCGACGCTGCCGCCAACACCGTGTTCAGCGAGGGTAGTGCAGACTACGAAACGGAAATAATCGCAAAAGGATAAAGCCATGACAAAGGAAGAAACACTGCAGGTAATCAATGAGATTATCGACGAATCCACGAAGGCCATGAAGAAGGAGGCCGAACAGCTCCTCAACGCCCAGTCCTGGGATTTCGACACTTTCGGCGACAGAAACACATTCGCCCGTACCGCTATGGAGGTTATCTTCGAGAAGGAGAAAAGGCAGTATCAGGCTATCAACAACACGAAAGCCTACAAGAGCCTCAAGGCAAACCTCGACTACGAACTTTCTTTTATCCACGTGTAGTATGGTAAAGGGAAAGACAAAGAAGGGGACAAGGGTTTGGATGTCCTACATCCCCGATTGCGGTACCAACGCAGGCGGTTTCTATGTTGAAGTCTACCTCAATGAGTACGGCGACAGGTACGACTACTTCTGCGTCCACCCAGAAGATTGCGACTGCGACAACCTTGAAGCGGTGGAGAAATTCATGAAAGAGTATGTTTCACAGATAGAAAACTATTAGCACCATGTCAAACGCAAGAAATAAAATCGCAAAGCTCAGGACTGAACTCCTTGAGGGAATCAAGAGCTTTATGGAAAGCCGAAAGGTCACGGAGCTTAATGTCACGTTCTCAAGCGACTGTCCGCTCGTTATCCACGGGGACGATGATTGGAACACGTACACCCTCGACAGGATTACGCTTCAGACCAACCCCGAAAACACGCTCTACAGGATTTGGCTTGACGCAAGCTCTTCCTATGACAATACCACGGTGGCGGCTGACAATATCGACATTGAACTACTCGCCGACCTTGCGGAATGGCTCGAGGAAAACGCGGAGGAAATCGACGACGAGCTTGCCGAGGAGTAACCCGAACACACAGGAAAAGGAATCACCACGAGAAATCGCGGTGATTTTTTTTTGCCCGGATCCTTGGAATTCTCGATCTTTTTGTTATATTATGGCAATATAAACCCGCCGCAGCGTCGAGGATCACCTGTTGCCAGGCGACTTGGTGATAAAGCTCAAATAAATTTGGAAATTAGAAAAATTTTACCTATCTTTGTATCAGCAAATAAAGGAAAAGACTATGACTATCAAGGAAAAGATTTTAAGGATTCTCGTTGAGGCTGACCTCTACAAAGTCGGAGAGGGCGACACTATCGCTTCCGAGGTGGACTCCTGCACATACCGAATCACGAAGTCCATTAACGGCTGGTGGGATTTGGAGCGCGTTTCCAAAAAGACGGGCAAGGTGCTTGGGGAAAAGACCGCTTACGGCGACATTGCCAAGCTCTGCCGTAAAGTTCTCGCAAACGAGAGGCTCACTTGGTAACACCACAAAAACAAACGAATATGAAAAAAGTGAAACTCACAATCGAACAGGCGCAGCACGCTATGTTCGAGCTCCTGAAGAAAGCAGACCTTGGCGACAGGGTTTACGAATTCGCGCAGGGCATTTTTCAGGGATTTATCAATTTCCTTGAGACGGGCGCGGAAATCAAGGACAAGGAACGGCTCGACTCCGGAGAGGAATGGTACGATGGAATCCAAGAGGAATTCTACCAGGCCGTCTATGACAAACTTACCGAATTCTTAACTCAGAAGTAATATGCAGGTATTTGTACTACTGTCCAAGGGACACAGCGAGAACGACACCCAGTTAGAGGAAGTCTACGCGAATTTTCGCGACGCTCAGGCGGATATGAGGCAGAGGTTTGAATCTTCCCGTAAGTTTTGGGACGGGATGGACACCACGAACTACAAGGAAATCCACATCGGTTGCTCCGAATCCTATGCAGAGGCTTACGCGATTGACCACGACTACGAGGAGACCGGAATGAGTTGGAGAATCGAGGCGGTCACGGTAAAATAAACTTTTCATATCTCTTTCTTTTTCGGGAAGCCCGTGCGGAAACGCGCGGGTTTCTTTTTTCCACTCGTGCCAAGACGGTGGCGGACGACAGACGTCACCTGTTTATATTGCACTAATATAACAAAAAAATCGACATTTCCAAATTTTACGGCGGTAAATTTTACTGAAATAAAAGTTGAAATAAATTTGGAAATTAGAAAAATTATGCTTATCTTTGTATCAAGAAAAGAAAACAAGTTATGGAAAAGAAAATCAAGGAAATCATTGAAAAGAACTACAAGGGCGTCACCGTCGGATATGTCCACGCAGGCATTTATTCTTCCGACTATATCACCCTTATCGCTATCGGTATGAAGCACCGCAATATGCCCTATGCCGCAAAGCGGTTGCTCGAAGCTTTCCCGCAGGTCAAGTGGGTGCACTTCACGGGCGGTTGGACGGAGTACGTTTACAGCCGTGAAACCCTGCGGTGGGCTGGTTTCAAAATCGCAAACTAAAAAACCATTGAGATATGACTAAAGGACAAGGAATTATCGCAGAGGCGAAAAAGAAGCTCGTGGACTTCATCACCTTTGAGGCTCCACTTCTCTACAAGAAATTCGGTTGGGAACGTGACGAGGACGATGAGAACTACGTTATTCCCACGGGCGACCTCGAGCCTATCTATATCAACGTTGAGGTTGACCGCCTTGTGCTCGACCTTGAGGACAGGGTGTACGAGGATATGGAACTCGCAGAGATTATCGTCAATCCCGACGAGGCTGACGGTGGCGTGTGGGTGACAAACGAGAACGGTGACGAGTGGACTTCCGATGAGATTTCCGTGGAGGAACTCGCCAACATCGCAGACGCTATGGAGCGTGCTTATAACAGGAAATAGGCTATGAACGAGGCGCTTGAGAATTTCATAGAGTCCGCGGAATCCGCAGCTCACGCTATCGTATGCAAAATGATTGATTTCGGCTATGTCGAGTCCGAGCCGGAGGGTCTGGATTGGGAGCACGAAATCACGCAAATAATCCGAGAAAAATTTGGATTATAGAAAAATTTTGCTTATCTTTGTACCAACAAAAAACAAACGAATATGAAAGCAACAGATTTTTGGCAGAAACTCAGAGAGTTTGAAAAGCAGGTCAAGGACGAAATCGCCAGCCTTATCCTTTCAACCGGTGCAGACCGCATTGAGTTCATTCCTGCAAGTGACGAATCCGTGGATTGGTGCGACAAGGTCACTATCGACTACACGGACGACTTCACGGGAGAGGTGAACGTACACGTGGTCGAGGCAGTGAACGTGGTGAACGGCCGGCTCCTTGTCGAAATGAGAGAGCCGGATTGTCTTGACGAGGTCAAGGCTTGGGGCGTGGAACTCAACATCGACAGCCTTATCTCCATTCACTCGGCGGTGTGCAACAAACTCGGAATCGAAAAGACCTTATAATCTTTTTTCCATAATACTTTTTCTGAAAGGGCGGACTGAAAAGTCCGCTTTTTCTTTTTGTTTTATTTGGAATTCTCGAAAATTTTGTTATATTAACACAATATAAAACAGCCAGATACAGTCGTCGCTGCATGATTTCAGGCAGTGTGAAATTATGCAAAATAAATTTGGAAATTAGGAAAATTATGCTTATCTTTGTATCAGACAAATAAAAGAAGATATGAAAACCATTGAAACCACCTACATCGGCAAGGCAGACACCACGGTAGACACCATTCAACTGACCAACGGCAATATCGCCTACCTTCACAACAAGGACGGTATGACCTCGCTCATTCCACATCTCGGCGACCTGCTCGAATTCCTCAACGGCGACACCACCAAACGCCTCGGCTGCTTCCCCACGGAGTCCGCGGAGGAAATGATTGACGGTTTCGAGAAAATTTTCTCGGATTAGTTGGAATTGTCAAAAATTCTTCCTATCTTTGTACCGAACAAAAACAACAAGGAATATGAGCAAGATTTGGATTCTTACCTGCGTGAACGCAATCAACGGAGATGTGATGTGCGTCAAGCCGTTCAGGACTGAAACCGAAGCCCGTGCCGATATGGAGGGGCAATACAATCAGGAGAAGGAGAACGCGGAGAAGCTCGGCTACACGATAGACGACTACTTCAGCGGAATCGAGGGAAAGACCGCAGGCATTATGTACGGCGACTTCCAACTCAAATGGAGCGTCACCGACATTGACAACCCATTTGGGGACAGCCTCGATCAAGCGGTCAAACGGCAGTTCCTCGACCAAGTGTATTTCGAGGCGGCTGAAGACCTCAACGATGATGAGGTTTACAACCTGACCTATCCGACAGGCAATTTCTGCGCTTTCTACGTGGACACCAACGCCCAGACAATCAGGGTGTGGAACTGCGAGAAACGCAACTACACTTCCATCTTCTCTATGGACATTGACGAGGCTTACGAGGTCGCAAAGTCAATCCGTAAGGGAGAATACGAGTGGGACAATGAAACCGATGTAACCAAAGACTAAGTAATATGACAGGACATTTTATCAGTATCGGCGCACTGTTCGTGTGTATTTTCCTTCTCGCGTTCTTCGTGGGGCGCGAGGTTGAGAGGCACAAGATAGCCAAAATCCTCAAGCCTATCGGCGACGACAAGGTGAACGAACGTATCGAACTCCGCAAGAAACTAGCGGACGGAACATGGCTCGGGATTGTCTACATCATTTTCTTCGCCATCGTGTGGTACATTTTCTCCTATCAGGACATTCGACAGGACTATATCGAGAGGTACAAGGACGGAAAGATTATCGAGGTGGTGAACTACAAGTACGAGAAAATCCACGGCGAGAAAGTCCTCAAGGACAGCACTATCACCTACAAGAAATACAAATAAGGTTTGTTTGTTTGCTCATAAGTTTTGTGTTTTCTCATTTGGAAAAACCGGGGAAGAAAATCCTCGGTTTTTCTTTTGTTTTTATTTGGAAATCTCGAAAATTTTTTTATATTAGTGCAATATAAACGCCGCAGCCTCAGGACGTTATCCACGGTTTTGCTTCATTATCATCGCCTGTGAAAATGAAGCAAATTATATGAAAATAAATTTGGAAATTAAAAATATTTTACCTATCTTTGTAACAGAAAACAAAACGAAAGAGAATATGAAAAGGAATCACGAACTTTATGTTGGAGAAAGGGTGTTCGACTGCAACGAGATGCTTATCATGCACATCGCCTCTATCAACGAGGATGGGACTGTCGACCTTGAAATGCGCGGTGACGATGAACAGGAGAACCGCCTTATGTTCGACGAGGAGCTTGCCGACGACGAGCTCGCGTACACTACCGACGAGCCGGGCATGATTTATCAGTTCGCGGAGGGCCTCGTGGACAGGGAGGGAAATCCAGTGTGCTATGAGCATAACGACACGAGCGACGAATATCCCTACTACGCTCCGTACCTCAACGAGAACCTTTTCTCGTTCGAAGTTTTTCCGAAATAAATTTGGAATTCTCGATTTTTTTACCTATCTTTGTACCGAACAAACAAAACGAAAGAAGTTATGGCAAAGTACAACAACAATTGGGGAGGCCTCAGCAATGCGGACAACGCTTTCCACGACAATATGTGGGACATGCATGTTCCGGCCTGTGGCAAAGCCAAGAGCCTCGGAGGTGAAATCCTGCGCGCAATCGACCGTATTATATACAAGTACTACAATGACGGTGACACCGTGGCCCTGTATTACAGCAGCGACTACAACCACAGCTACGGTGCCGAGAAGTTCCTTTCCAAGCACGTGCCCGGCTACGAGCCTATGAGAGACGTTCCTGAGAACGACTTCGAGGATAAGGCCTGCAAGAACCTCAAGACCGTCGTCGACTACCTGCGCAACAACCCTGCGCTTTTCGAAGTCGAGAACCAGGAGGACTTCCTCGACCTGTCCCCTCTCGAGGAGCACCCTTATGAGGATGAGGATGAGTACGAGGGCTATGACGATTACGATGTTTAACCGATAAAAATCTCACACCTATGCCGAATCATATAATGAATCACGTAACTTTCCTTGGAAAGAAAAACAATGTCGACATGGCCATCGAGACCCTCGGACCTACGTTCGACCTCAACAAGATATCTGCAGAGCCCGAGGGGCTCGACAGGGAGGTCTCAGCACTCGCGGTCGATGAGGCTAAGAAATATATAAAGGACCATGCGGATGAAGACCCTAAGGAGTACGCAAAGAAACTGACCCTTTCGTGGGCTCCGAAGGATTTCGAGGACGACTTCCTTGCGTGTGTCGAGAACTACCGCAGGACCGGCTACTTCTATTGGAAGGATTGGAGGAAGGACAATTGGGGTACCAAGTGGAACACTTACGACCACGGCGACTTCGGACACTTCCTCACCGCCAACTCAACCTGCCGCGAAGCCTACCGCAGAATTTCCGAGCAGTTCGGAATCTCCGTCGAAGTGAAATTCGCGGATGAGGATGAAGGATACAACTGCGGAATCATCAAGGCCAAGAACGGAATACTTACCGAATGGAATCCGGAACCCGGCTCCAAGGCGGCCGAAGAGTTTTCCGCCTCCGTTTGGAATTCATAATCACTTTCTTTGTTTGTTTTTGTGGCGCCCTCGCTCCCTCTGTGGAGTGGGGGCGTTTCCGTTTTGGTATGTACTCGATTGAGTACCTTCTTCGTCGGACGGCGGCCTATATTGCATAATATAACATTTTTCCTGACATTTCCAAATTTTTTTGATCAAAAAAAGTTAAAATAAATTTGGATATTAAAATTATTTTACCTATCTTTGCAATAGAAAACAAGGAGAAAGAATTATGAAGCAAATCAAAGTTACCGAGGAACTCCTCAAGAAGTGGGCTGATATGACCGACAACAACGAGCATATCGAAGTCCGTATCGAAATCGCGAAGTTTTTCAAGATTGACAAGATTAACGACGACGCATATCCCGGTTGGGAGGTGCTGAGCGCGTTCGAAACCGAGAAGAAGCTGCACGAATACCACAAGTGCGGAAACCTATCCGCGGAGTGCATCGTCACCCGTGTAATGTTCAACATGATTGCTCACAAGTACGGTCAGGAAATCTCCGACAAGGTTTCCAAATGCCTATAAAAAAGATACCGCAGTATTATGAAAAAGACTCCGAGAACAAAGATTTACCTCTACGCAGGGTACTATGAGATGTTCATCACCGACCGTCCCCTCGACAAGCCGTACTGTCTCATTTCGTGGCACTACTCCGTTGAGGCGGCAGCCAAGCGCGCGGAGAAGGAACACCCCGGCGACAGCTACTATTTCAAGACCAACCTGTTCCCCGACGACCTTCATTTCGTCCTTGAGAGCTACATTGACAATGGGGAGCCTATTCCCACCTCCACCATTCAGGGTGACGAGTTCTACATTGTCTAAATTAAATTTGGATATTAAAATTATTTTACCTATCTTTGCAACAAGAAACCAATAAAAGAAAAAGAATATGGACACAATGCTCACTTTCAACAACGCGGACCTCCGCCCCTTCATGACCAAAGAAGAAATGCGCGTGAAGGCTCCCTACATCTTCACCCGTGGAACCACCAATCCCGGCACCTCCAAGCGGTATGTTCCCTATACCACCGAGGACGTAATCGACGACATGGCCAAGGAGGGTTGGGGCGTAGTCGACTGCCGTCAGCAGAGGGCGAACAAGAACTCCACCGTGCGCTCGTTCCACATGGTCGCGTTCCAAAACCCGGATCCCAAGTACGCAATTCCGCTTGACAACGGAGAGATCGAGGCGTACCCTCAGATTATCCTGACCAACAGCCACGACGGCTTCAACTCCTTCAAGTTCATGGTCGGTATCTTCCGCCTTGTCTGCAGCAACGGCCTTATCCTCGCCACCGAGCAGTTCGAGAGCATTTCAATCCGCCACATCAACTACTCCTTCGAGGAGCTCCGCCACACTATCGCCGCCTCGCTCAAGAAGGTTCAGCAGTACATCGAAATCCGCAACCAAATGCGGAACACGGTCCTCACCCTCGGGCAAAAGCGCGAGTTCGCCAAGAATGCCCTCGCACTCCGCCTCGACCAGGAACCGAAGGAACTGCAGACCACCGAGAAGGAACTCGACGACCTCCTCAAGCCCGTCCGCGACGCCGACAATGGCGACAACCTGTGGAACACCTTCAACGTCCTTCAGGAGAAAATCGTCAAGGGTCTCTACTACCACGGAAAGACCAAGACCGGCAAGGACCGCAAGGCCCGTCCGATTACCGGCCCCGCCCGAGACATTTATGTCAACCAGGGTCTGTTCCGTCAGGCAACCACATACCTTATGGCCGCATAAGGTTACGCGTCTTTCACTTTGTTAAGTCACACTCCGGTGTGACTTTTTTTTGCTTCAGGATTTGGAATTCTCGAAAATTTTGTTATATTATGGCAATGTAAAACCGTCTGTCACCAGGAAGACGCGGCCGCGGAACCAGGCATGCAAAAAAGTTAAAATAAATTTGGAAATTAAAAATATTCTTCTTATCTTTGTATCAGCAAAACAGAAAAACAAAGATTATGGAATTCAAAGACACACAGGAAATCACCTTTATGCGGAACGTCCTTCAGGAGACCGCGAACACCCGTTACGAGATTCAGCAGAAAGAGAACATTCTGAGCAGGAAACTCGCCAAGGCCGTCTGCGACAACGTGCGCTCGAGATTCAAGGACTTCAAGGACGGTGAGAAGGTGAAGGTCACCTTTATGGTTCCGCGCGGCCCGTGGGATGTTGAGGTCACCAAATACCTGTTCTTCCACCTGCCCACCTGCATGGGCCACCTCAACGGCACCGCCGCCTGCGACTACGAAATCCGTTTCCACGATATGAAGAAAGACGGAACCGAGAGCAAGCGCGACGACTTCTACGAGAACCACGTCCCTATGAGCCGCCTCATTTCAATCGAAAAAATCTGAGAGCCATGAAACTCCTTACCAAAAAGACATTCGTCACCGCCACCAACAACTGGTACGCGCCCTCCTGTGAGTTCCACGAGAAATATCCCTCTATCATGAGAATGGTGCTCGTGGACCAGACTTCCTCCGCCGGGGATTGGAGCGGCTTCCTCATTCAGAAGACAGGCCCCAAACGCGCGCAGTGCATAGGCTTCGAGCAGGTCAACAACTATCCGCGTGACGGCTTCACCCTCTACACATGTGAATATCCCTTCTACGCAGGTGACCCGAACAAGCCGGGCTTTGTCGAGAGAGCGACCTCTTGCTACCTGCAGTTCACTCCCGTGGAGTAAAAAAGTTTCCGATTTTTTTGGAAATTAAAAATATTATTGCTATATTTGCAACAACAAACAAAGTAAAAGACCATGATTAGAATCGTCACCCTCAACACCAACCGCGAAGAATACGATATCAGGGACGCCGCGGAATGCTCCATGACCGTTCAGGAGCTTATCGACGAACTCGAGAGCAACTACAACCCGAACGACAAGATTGTCTTCTCCAACGACAACGGATACGCCTATGGTTACGTGACCGCAGGTTACATCGACGAGCACCGCGTGGAGACGCGTGAAGAGGAAGAGGCTCGCGAGAAAGCCGAGGAATACGCGGACAACATGGAATCCCTGAGGGACGAACTCCTGGACCTCCACGCCGACTATGACCACGTCCGCGCGACCGACGACGAATTCGACGAGGAAATGTCCGAGGAAGAATACCTTGAGCGCCGCAAGGAACTGTTCGAGGAATACGGTATCACCGAGGAAGAGTACAACAAATATTATTCGAAGTAACATGGCAGAGAAACTATATTCAGTAAAAATCAACAACTCCGGCAGGTATGTCCGCTACTGTGACGACTGTTGGTACGAGACAGAGTCCGTGGAGTTGAGGCTGTTCACCAAGGAGCGCGCGGAGCAGATCCGTCAACAGCTCAGGAACCACTACGTATACAGCGTCACGATATCGAACGGTGACGAGACATTGCTCGAGGAAAGCCCCCTCAGGCAGAAGAAGGCCCAGCCTGCCACTGTCTCTATGTGCGCCGACGAGGAATCGGATTGGGGCGGAAGTATCGAGTGGTAGACCCAGTTGCCCGCTTAGCTCAGTTGGACAGAGCATCGGATTTCTAATCCGGCGGTCGCAGGTTCGAATCCTGCAGCGGGTACCAAGTTATATATTAAGTCAAACTATCTAAAAAAGAAAAACACATGGAAAAGAATCAGAACGTAATCAAGGACATCAACCTTTCCGCCATCGACGTCATGGACAACTTCAACGCCCGTCAGGATTTCGGCGACCTCGAAGAGCTCGCGCGCCAGATTCACGAGAACGGCCTGTTGGAGCCTATCTCCGTAATCCCCTACACCAAGGAGGGACAGGACCGCTTCCTCCTCGTGAACGGCGAGCGCCGCTTCCGTGCACTGAACCTCCTCGAGGAGCGTGGCGAAGGACTCGAGTCCATCCCGGCCAGAATGCTCAGTGTCGACACCGACTCCGACCCCAAGACCGCCATGGCGAGCATGTATATCCAGCAGTTCGTGCGAAACGCCTCGAAGCCTTTCACCGACTATGAGGAGGCCTGCCTGTACAAGAAACTGTACGACGCCGGCAAGACGAAGTCCGAGATTGCGAAGACCCTCGGCAAGAACCCCGGACAGGTCACCTACTACCTCGAGATTTTCAATTGGGACCCTCGAGTCCACGACATGATTGCCAAGGGCGAAATCGGCATCATGAACTGCCACCGCGTGTTCAAGGCCTGCAAGGAGAAGTACGGCGAGGCCACCTACCGTCAGAAGGCCACGGACGAACTTCTCGGTATCCGCGAAGTCGCCGTCGAGCGTGCGAAGACTGAGGGCCACGAGCAGGTCAAGGCCACCCTCAAGGACGCCCTGCAGTACACCTATGTGAAGGACACGAAGGACTTCGTCGCAGGTATGCGTATCCTGAAGCAGTACATGACCGACTACACCCGTCAGAACCCCGGCGTCAAGTTCCAGGTGAAGCCCACGCTCTTCTTCGAGCGCCTCCTCAAGGACTCCAAGCTCACGTTGAAGGAACTCTTCGACGAGGCTATCACTGAGGCTAAGACACAGGCAGTGTAAGCCCTGAAAACGACCGAAAACGAGGCCCGTACCTTATGGTGCGGGCTTCTTCTGTTATATACCTCGAGAGCATGTACTGTAGATCCGATCCATGCGAGCCGGATCATGCATGGATCGCTGTTTTATATTGCCATAATATAGCAAAAAAATCGACAAATCCAAATTTTTCCCCTGTTATTTTCAGGAAGATTTATTTGGAAATGTCAGGAATTTTTTTATATTAAGACAATGTAAACAGGCCTGGTCCCAGGAAGACGCCGCATGGTAGCGTCGATAAAAAAACCCCAAAATAAATTTGGAAATTAAAAATATTATACCTATCTTTGCATCAAGAAACAATAAAACAAACAAGCATTATGAAAGAACAACACATTCCCGTAGGTATCTACGACAAGGAGATTTTCATTATCCGCCTCATTGACGGCAAGCCCTATTGCGGTATCGACAAGAAGCCCATCTTCGACGTTATCCGCCCCGTGAGCGACGAGACGCTCGATTACATGCGCAGCCAGAGTCAGCGCGAGGACGAATACAGGGACTTTTGGAAGGAGGCCGTGGCCGCGGGCAGAACCGAGGAAGGCTTTCAGGACTGGTACGACGACCTGTGGGAAGAGGAAATGGACGAGGACGACCCCGAGGACTTCCCCGGCAAGGACGAGAGCGACTGCCAGTACCTCGACGAGGAGAAGCGTCTCGCCGCCGACGCCTTCCTCTACAACGAGCACGGCATGCGCGTCGGCACGTGGGAGAGCTCAGGCTCCTATCCTCCCGGCTTCCGCTACGAACCCTTCGAGGGCTTCGACTATGTCTTCAACGACCCCCTCTCGGAGAAGTGGGCGAAGTACTACGAAGACCTCGCGAAGTAACCGCGATTTCCATAATATCTTAAGGATTAAGGCCCGTTTCGGGCCTTTTTCCATAATATGTTATGGATTAGCGAAAAGTCCGACATACCATACTTTCCCCTGAAAACTTCATTATGGTATACCAAAATCCGCCAAAAAGTTTACTATAATAAACTATCCGGTACTCAACCGAGTATAAAATAAATTTGGAATTCTCATCTTTTTTGCTTATCTTTGTGTCAACAAACACCAGTAGATTATGAGAGGACCACCGTAACATAGAGGATAGTTCACAGGGTTGAGAGACACCCGCCAAGGGCTGAACGTTTGAGCGTAGTAGGAGAGTATACTCCAACCTACGGAGAGGCGTCGGGAGAGTAGACTCCAACCAGCCCTGGACTGAAGGCCCAAGTGATTTGATCAAAAAACGCGTTTGATCAAACCATTTGGGTTTTCTATATATTCTGCCTATCTTTGCATCGTATGAAAGACAAGGAAATCAAGGAATTTATCAGGAAGAGTTTCAACCACGGCCACGACGGCCGTCACTACCTGCTCATGCTGTTCCAGACGGAAATGGAACTCGGGATATCTACGACGCCGAACCGGTGGGAGTGTATCAACCTCCTGTACTTCACCAACGGCCAGCAGGCCCTCGACGCCTACGCGAATATCCCAAATCCCGCGAGCCAGCTCGTGGACGGCCTCAGCGAGGAGGAACTGACCCTCGAGGCTATGAAAGTCTACCACGGCATGAAAGACAAGAAGTGGCTTGACGAAAACCTGTATCCGTACCTGTAATGTACTCGATTGAGTATCAGGAAACCAAAAAAGCATGTAAGAAATGAAGACATTGGTAGTACATCCTTATGACGAGAGCACCCTCGAACTCGAGAAGGTCTACGCGGGGCATTCCGTTGACGTCCTGCACAGGGAGGACCTTTCCCGCAAGGACGTCGAGGCGGCGCTGTTCACCGGCCACTACGACAGGATTATCCTCCTCGGGCACGGCACGGAATACGGGCTCTACAACATGAAGACAGAGAAGTATGTCTTCGACCTCGGGACGTTCAAGAACAACGTCCTCCCCCGCAAGATTGAGGTGATAGGAATCTGGTGCCATGCGAATATCTTCTTCATCGACGCCGACAACCTCGACAGGGTATTCTACACCGGCATGTTCGTCTCGGAAATGAGGGAGGCAGAGCAGTACGGACTGAAGACCACGGAGAAGGAGGTCACCGCGCAGTTCAGGAAGTTCTCCAAGATCCTCAACACCGCAGCCTTCCTGCCAATGGAGGAAATCAGACCCTACGTGGAAAAGAAATACACGGGAAAGGACGAGGTCACCAAGTTCAACCGTGAATGTTTCGGGTTCGAATAAAAAATCCCGAAAGGGTATATCCAAAATAAAATATCCACTGAATCGTCCCGTTCGGGTATTGTTTCGGTGGATTTTTTTATATGGGAACGAATGTGAAATGAAATAAAATACCGAACAATATATTCGAACGAATGTAGCGGGACTAGGTACTCGTTTGAGTACCTTTTTTCACATACCCCTTTCCGAGAAAAAACATTCGAATAAATTTGGTTTTCTCATCTTTTTTTCTTATCTTTGTACTGTAACAAAAACCATTTGAAGATTATGAGACCACCTTAGTAGCACGCGGCATATTGGTATAAGGGTTTTGAAGGCAACCCGAAAAGGGCTGGACGATTTGATCGTAATAGGAAGGAGTATACTCCGTCACGACTCAAGCCGACGGGAGAGTAGACTCCAACCTGATCAAAAAAAAAAAGGGGAACTTAATCGTCCCCTTCCTTGTATTTCTCCGCTTCGGCCCGTCGTTCCATTGCGAACCTCCGCATTTCGTTCTCCAATTCCATTTTCTTGATCTCGAAGTATTTCTCCTGCTCGTTCTTCTTCGTCTCGAACTCCGTGTCCTGCTCGTGCATTTTGATCTTGGAGTGGGAGTCTATCCCGAACATTGCGCCGGCCCAACCGAGCACCACACCGAACGTCGACACCACCGAGTAGTCAATCACTCCCTGAGGGTCGGCGACGATTCCGTATCCGACAATGCCCATACCGAACAAAGTCAGGAAGGCGCCAAGAAACAACTTGACCCATTCCCTATGGATATTCACATCCTTACTCCTTTCCTTTGCCATAAAAATACACTAACTTCTTTCCCTATAATAAATACAAAAACAACGATAAAAAATAATATGCGGATTCTTTTTGGGAAAATAAAATCCGAAATGAAATTAAGTTGTGGAATTGAATTCGGCGAACATTAAGTTGTGGAGGTTAATATGTCGAAAATAAAATCCGAAATGAAAATTGGCGAATGAATATGTTGGATTTTATTTTGCTTTCGGCGAAAAACAATGTTGGATTTTATTTTTTCGGAAAAGGGTTGGGGATTGGGTTTGGTTTGGATTTTATTTTTGGAAAAAAATAATTCCAGAAATTAAAATTTTTTGGGAAATTGGCATGCGGGGCAGTCCGGATCGGCATTTTCGAACACTTCGGGAATTGAATTCGTTGACGAATTTGTTATCGAAAAACGATAAAATCAACCCCAATCAAATCTATACCAAATAACCATTTAATTAACAATGGATTACGCTGCTTTCGGCTGCACTGTCAGGGTATGTTGTTATTCTATACCCTGAGAATGCAAAAAAAAAAGAAAGGCGACCCTGTCGGGCCGCCCTTGTCTCCTAATCAAAAACCACTTCAAGATGGTCAAGACTGAACCTGTCCTTAAACGGTACGTCCAACCTGAAAAGCGGGAAATCGAACCAATGGTCTTCTGTGCTTATTTGGGCTACGTTGTAAAAACCGTCATTCTCATGTATCCAGAACTCTTCTCCATCGTTCAGTTCCTTAATGTCGGTACTGACCTTATACTTCTTGGCCTCCTCTTCGGTGAATTCGTTGTCAAGCGTTTCCTTTACCAGCCTGTCGACATCCGCCATTGCCTCCTCTTCGGTCTTGTATATCCCGACGATGTCTTTCATATAGCCATATTCCTGGTGGAGCCCACCTTCTTCCCTAATGATCAAAAAAATCTCATCCATATAGTCGCAGTGTTTTTATTAAATACACGAAAAAACCTACCATATCCCATTTCATTATCACAAATATACGGCACGCTCAACCTCATCCTCGAATATCCTGTCAAGTATCAGTTCGCTCGAGGCCATTGACCTTGAATTCACGCTCTTGTATTCCCCGTTCTCCATTGCGTAGAACGCCTCGAAGTCACCCTCGAACACATATTCCGAATCCTGCGGGATTGTACATTCACCGACGACGAGGCCCACCCTCGTGGCTTTCGTGTGAATGAAAACAAGCGCGACATGCTCTATGTAGTTGGAGAGGCTGAGGAGCAGGTTCTTTTCCCTGTCCGCCTCCTCCTTCTCAATGAACGTATGGAAGGCCCCGCCGTGAAGTTCGTTCACCGTGCTCCAATCCTTATAGTGTATCCTCAGCGCCTGCCTTACGGCGCCTTCTGAATTTATTTCCGAACGTTTCTCCCCAATCCTCCATGTCTGGAACGTGCGGTATGGGGAATGTATGGTATCGTTCCCATCCTTATCCCTTACGAGAAGGAGAACCTTGTAAACCTTCTTCGGGCCGGTGAGTTTCACCGGCGTTGCGTTGACTATGCACATGCTGTTACTGTCTTTTTATCTCGGTATCCTTTCTATCATTACGCCGGTGACTCCGCTTTCCTCCGTGACCTCGGGGAAGAGTTTGTTGGATATCCTGTTCACATGCGGGACTTCCTTCTCCTCGACGAACCTGTGCTTTCCAAGTATCGCTGTCTTGATCTTTCCTCCCTCCCGCGGTTTCCATCTCCCGACGCTTATCGTCGTGCAGAATATGAACAGGTTGTCGGCCACGCGCTGTATGAAGAGATCGGGTTCCTCTCCCTCGGCGCACAGCCTGAGCCTTACCATTACCGGCTCGAACTTCACATCCTTGAACTTCCCGCACTTATTCCTGTACAGGTAGCAGCTGCCATGCGCGCTGTACCACCTCGAACCCTTGTAACTGTTGTCCTTGTACCACCCTTCCCCGGGAATCTCATATAGGGACGGCTCGCTGTTGAAAAGGATATAATCAGGATCCTTTACCTGCAGCGTGTCCCTTACGAGATAGAACGTCTCCTTGTCTTTCTTCCTTTTCATCCTATCCTCCTGTCTTGATCAACAACCCTTATCCCGTAGACGCCGTCCTCTTCCGTGAACTCGTACGTGAGGTTCGGGTATTCCCTCTTTATCCTGTCCATGAGGCGGCTGTTGTAGCCGACCTTTCCCGTGGAGACGTAGCCGTTCATCACGAGATCCTCCATCATTCCGTCTATCCTGTGCCTCTCGAACCTTTCGTGGGAATTTCCGTAACGGTAGTATCTGTCGAAGGCTTCGTCCCTTCTTTCTCCAGCGGGCATTGCCATTATCCCGCTGAACTCTTCGTTCCTTATCTTCTCGTGGAATGTATCGCCTGTCCTCACTATGCAGTCGTACTCCTCGAGGTACAGGAAACTCTCGCCCATAACCTCGCCGCACTCAACTTCTAGACGCTGTATTATCATCTCCGCCATACGCTTGGCATCCACATCCCCTATGGCCCCTATCACTATCGGGGTGTACCTCTCATCGTCGAAGTAACTGTCCACGTAGAGGCCCTTCTGTACCTCGCGGACCCATGCGGTGGATCCCATGAAGTAGTTTTTCGTCACCTCGGCGACCGGAATGTCGAACTCCCTTATCTGAACCACGTGGTGCACGTGGTCCCTTTTGCGCTTCCTCGCGTTCCATTTCTCCACGACCTTCCCAAGGTCCTTCGGCTTGTCAACGGTGCAGAGTGTTATCCCGAGCTTGTTGACGAGGTCGTATTTCAGCCTTTCTTCCCTGTTCATATCCTATTTCGTTATGAAATAATCACAAATGAACTCCATCTTCATCCCTTCATCTCCCATATCCGTCCACTGTGTGAGAAGCAGGTTGTACATCTCGAATTTCCCGGCCCCGCACTTTGCGGATATGTCGAAGGTAATGCTCGCCTTGGGAATAAACCTCTCCACGGAGCTGGCAACCCATTCCGCCCATTCCTCTGCGGGCATTGCGGGGTTTCCCTTCACGCCCCTCTTGAAGTGCATTGTGATGTCGGTTATTTCGAAACCCGTCTTGACGTAGACATCCCCGTATTCGAGCGGTTCGAACAGTCTCTCTATCTCGTCACTGCATGATTCCGTGGGCGTCATGATAACGGTTACCGCGCCGACCACCTCAAAATATTCAAGGCCTCCGATAGGGTTCCTCAGGAAAGTCACGTGCCTGCTGTCAATCTTCTCGTTGAGGAGTTTTCTAGGCTCGCCCGCGCCGGTCCACACTATGTTGTAACCGGCCGGTATCTCGTTCCTCCTTCCGCTTTTGAGGAGGGTGCATATCCTGTAATGGGTAAGTTTCTCCTCCATGGGCTACTCTGCTACTACGGAAAGTTTCCTGACGGACAATTTCTTCTTGGCCTCCTCAGCCCTCATCTCGTCCTTCTGCAGGTCGCTATTCATGTCGACTATCACCCTCGAAATTATCTCGACGATGTTATCCGCATTAGGGACTTTCATATCGTGTTTTTGCATGAAATCATCCATCCCTTTGCCGATACGCTTCTTGAAGTACGGGGCATAATCGAACAGGGTGCGGCCTTCACTGGTCATATACTTGTCGATGAGCTTAACCTTCTTCAAGGTATCTTTTCTGGAAGAGGTTTTTGTGTCTAACTCAAAAAAATACCTCAGGGCTGTGCATAGGTTGCGGACATGCACAAGTGACTCCTTGTTCGTTCTGTCCAACGCGTTCTCGCCGTATGCCTTCTTGATGAAGTCTATAATTTGTTGCCCTGTTGGGATATCGCTCACATCAAGGCACGTCGCAAGTTTACCCTTGCTGATACCTTTCAATATGTGCATAAGATATTTGAAGTCGTGAATGTCGTTCTTATTCATGAATTCCATCAATTTGTCATACTCGGGGGTTCCGTTGTAAGACCCAATGAAATCCGCTATGCTCCAATTTTTCCTTTCGCTTTCTTCGGTTCTGATATAGTCGGCAATGTCATCCTCCCCACCTTCCATTTCCTTGAACACGATTTCGAGCGGAACGAGTTGCCCTGTTCTCCTGTATACATCGATTGCCGCAGCAACCCTGTGTTGCCCACGAAGGACTACAAAGGTAATTGGGTCAACGAATATCGTATTATCCTTGATTCGATATCCATTTTTGATCATGTGATTCGCTATTCTTTCCACATGCTTCGGGTCAATAGCCCTGTTTTTACTCGAAAATTTTAATTGCAAGAGTTCATCGATACTCTTAACATCGCAAAGTCTTGAAGTCATAAATGTAGTATTTGTTACTTTATATTTTTGAGTTATCTCCTTGAAATCGGTGTATGTGAAATTGTCCCCGCGGGCTATGTTGCAACGCCTGCACGCGCATACTACGTTATCCTTAGTATGCCCTTTCGTATTATCTATCCTATCGGCGCCGAGGTCCACCTTGCATCCGCAGTATTCGCACTTCGAATCAGGGGAGAAGCAAAGTTCCTTTATCTCACCGGGAGATATCGTCTTACTGCTGTCAAATCCATGCTGAATGTCGTAGTTCCTGTACTCATTGTACTTCTTGGATACCTTGCCATCTACTGTGGCGCTTTTGGCGCGGCGTTCTAAATTGGTCATACACAATACTATTCTACTGCAAATATACAAAAAACCACCGCATTTTCGTGCGATGGTCCTCATTTTATGCCGAAGGTTGTGTTATTCGTCAGGACGGAACAAACTGAGCCCGAGCGCCAACAGGATAAAAATGACGGCGAGCGTGAGCAGTATGGGCCACGCCGCAACTATGAGATAGTACAGCCATATCAACACGGCACGAAGGCATGCGAATACGGCGAACCCGACAATGAGACAGAAGAGGCCAATGCCCGCGTATTTGAGCACGAGCAACAGGTTCTTGGTAAACTTTTTCGGGAAATTCTTCATTCCGTTTCCTGTTTCGGTTGAGGACGGAGGGATTTGAGGAAGTTAATCGCATTTACCCTCAATTTACAGAATGTGCTATATGACATGTCTCTATAACATTCGTCACTATTAAAATCATAATTTGTTAAGTATTTGATGATGTAATCCAATATTTTCTCATCCTCCTCGCTCCACTCTTGCTTAACGGGACTGAGGGATTTTACCTTTTTGAAAAACCTCTCATAACAATCTACAAGATCGGGAGTCATATCTTCGTGGTTGAGTTCAAAATTTAATTTGACCTCGCGCAATGCGTTCTCATCCTTCTCGCTCCACTCACAGGCCTTCTGCTCATGTCTCCCATTTATAACCGAAAGATCATTTCTCCCATTTTTATAACCCAAAGAATAACCTTTTTCGTACGCCTCATTCCATTTCATTGCCTCGTCAAGTGTTGGCTCATGCATGTTACCCTCATTTATAGGCTCCTGCTCTTCCTGCATTGCCTCTTCAAAATCATTGATAAGCCTTTCTTTGTCAATGCTGCCATCGTACTCTACACATTGGTGGAACTCGTTATATTCCGAATTCATATAGTTGCAAATATGCTTCCTCAGCCATTCCGATGCGGCGCTAATGTTCAAAGATTTCTGCTCTTCCTGCTGTTCGAGGTAGGCGATATGTTTGTCATATACCCCTCTATGATTAGCCCACTTAAGCGCAAAAATAATCTCTTTCCTTATCCTATCGGAATCGCCCTCGCGGAGTTCGGGGATGAGGGTTTCAAGTGCTTCTCTTTCTCTATCTGTCTCCAACCAACCATGCATTCCGATGGCTACTTTAATTGCTTCTTCTCTTTTCATATTCTATTCAGTTTTATACATTCCTTCGGGTTCTTCGTTGCCCCATCTTTCCATTGCATCGCACACGGCATTGAGGGCTTGCTTTACGTAAATCGGGACATCCTGCCCGCCGGAGTTACCAACCCCAACTCGGACAGACTCCAAGAATACTTTCTTTTCAGGAACATCAAATGAAATATGTATGTCTCCGTCATTGCCACGAAGGAAACGTACCTTATTCCCATTACCATCCAGGGAAATAATCTCTTTCATACCTATTTTTCTTCTTATACCATAAACAATATACAAGAAAAGGCAGTAATGTTACCGGCCAAACTAATCCGAGAACTGCCCAAGGTACCGGATTTAAGCCATCCTGCGTAGGAAGCCCGTGCTTAACTGCAATATGATCAATAAGAATCCCAATCGGAATTCCTGTGACTATCATGCCAAGAAATAAAACAATTCCAATATTCATATTCTATTCGGTTTTATGTATATCTATTTTTTTACGTATTCATGCCACAGATAACGCAGTCTTGCGCTTGAACTCCTATTATGCAATTCGCCGCACACGGGGCAATGGCAATATTCACGAGGAGAGACACATGTAAAAAAATCTTTTGGATATTCAGCAATGAAAGTGGTTTTACTGTAGTTAAATCCATTCTCGTCCTTCTTGCAAGTCTTGCATACGAACATGTACTTTTTCTCTTCCGTCTTTTTTGGCGGAACTGTTTTTACTATTTCCATATTCTATTCAGTTTTATACATGTCCTTCGGCGCTTCAACGGCAAGGCCACTTTCAATCAGCGTCTTTCCCGTGGACGGGTCAATGCGGTAGTCGAAGTGATGGGCATTAAGATAATTTAGTATGCCTGCCATCTGGGAAATGGAACAATATCCATCATCAGCATCACCTACAAAACACTCATCTAAATCATTCTTTGGCTTACAAAATTGCCAATTTATTTTTTGTATTTCCTTTACCTCTTCCTCCGTCATTGAAGACAATGGACGGAGATATGGCTTATAGTCATAATACTCATAGCCGTGTTGGATCTCGTGGAGAATGTCCGTCGTTAAAAAGCAATTGTAATCAGTATCGCTGTCCGTACAGCGAACAACAACCCCATAAGGAAGCCTTGCACAAAGGTCCTTAAAGAGTAACTTTTTTTCTTCCCGTGTCATAGATAATCGTTTTCTAAATCAGATCCATTAAGATATCGGTATAATAGCAAAGTTCGTCCGGCCAGTTTGAAAGTGTTCCGTTCCTGTCGATGCTGATAAACTCATTGTGGTAGGATAGTTTATACCCCGTTAACTGCTTTTGCTTGATTTGCCTGCGAACGTGATCAAGGCTTATGATATTGGTTATAAGCCCGAGATTTTCCCCTGTCGGGGAAACTAAATACGCCTCAAAATTTCCGATGTTGTTGTCAATCTTTATCTCCATACATTTCTTTCTTTTCCATTTCTTTAATCTCACTCAGGGAGAACCTGAAATCCATGCACCATCTCTCAAGGCACATAAGGGCGATTTCCTTCCCTATCTCCTCATTGTACAGGCCGTACTCGGCAGACGACAGTCCCCTTTCCTTATCTATCTCCCTATATTCCTTTATCTGACGTTGGGCGTTTCTGCGGTGCAGGTGTATCTCGCTGATAATCATGCTATAGTCAATCCACTCACTTTCCTGCGCCATAATCTAATCTAATTTAAGGTCTTCCATCTTGATGTTGTTCTTGTAGCAGATTTGCTGGAATTCATAGAATCCACTTTCAAATGCCTCCTGGACATCACCTATGGTCAGGTCTTTGTTCTTCCTGTAAGAATAGGAGATGGCAAGCCCCCTCGAATAGTTGCTCCATTTCTCCCATAGGTATTTTCTCAACTCTTCCTGCGTCATGCTATTTTTGTGTTAATTGCCTATATTTTTTCAACATAAACACTTCTTCCGCTTCTTTTATGAAGTGGTCTCTTTCAAAGAAAAAATTGTATCTTTTGTCTGCCTCTTCTATGATTTCTTGTTCGGTTTTCATTTCTTTGCAGTTAGCCGCCCAAAAATCCGCTTCCCTTCTTGCCTCAAAGCATCTTTCCTCTGTATCTGTCATAATTCTTCTTTTTTGCTGTATGAATTGAACGGGCATTTCAGGCATGGATATTCAATCACATCGTCCAACAACCCGCCACCCTTTTTGTCCAACACTTCGCAGTGAGCTATATATTTCTCTAATGGCATTGGGAAGTCAAGCCAGAAATGCTCACATGTTTTGCATAGGTCTTTTTCTTTATCCACCTCTTTGAGGTATTCATTGACGGCGGAGATAATCTCCTCGTCGGTCGCATCTTCCGCACATTCAACGACGACAGGATCCAAACCCAGCTCCTCGTGGCCGAGATTGATGTAACCCCTCATTCTGTTAATCAGTTCCTGCTCATTTTCGTCCATAAATTCCTCAATGGATACCTGCCAGGCAATTTCTTTGAGAGCATCGATTGTCTTCATATATTTCCCTATAAATCTTTAATAACTCGCAGTCCTTACATTTCTCCTCCTGCGGCTCGCATCTCAGGTGGCAATGATACATCGCCACGTTATATTCAGCCCTGTCCATACGTTTTCAGGTAGTCTTCAAGTTCCTTCGCCCACTCCTCGCAATCCTCGGCGCTGATGATAACGCCCTTCCTCTTTGCGATAGGGGAGCGGAATATCCGTATGAGGGATTCAACGGCATTCGGTTGTTCCTCGTTTCCTTCAAGGATTGAGGACAGGTTGTTGTAATCTTCGGGTGTCATATTCAATCCTCCTTTTTATGGCATTTCTGTTTCAAAAGGAATGATGGCCATAGTTTCGTCGTAGTCGATTTCCATTCGGTATTTGATTTCTTCTTCCTTTTTTCCTAAGTCCCGTTCTTCCATTGTAGGGAAGAGTTTTGTTTTTAAGTTGTGGTATTCTTTTGTTTCATAGTATTCGTCCCACCAGAATTCTCCATGACCAACGGTTTTAATCTCTATGAGAGAGTAACCGTAAATACGCTTTTCTTCCTGTGTCATATTGATCAATTACCTTACATCGCGCCACCGTCATTGGTGATTCCATAAATGGTTTCCACTATACAATCTTCAAACGTGCCGGGCTTATAGTCGTAGCCTTTAAGCACGACCAAACTTCCGTTCGCCGAGAAAAGGCTCAGGTCTCCGCCGTCTTTCCCCCACTTCTTAGCGAGCCTTTTGAGCGAGTCGATAAGTGCATTTTCCTTGTCTGTACAAGGGACTCCTGCAAATGTTTCGTGTTTCATATCTAAACTAAATTTTCAAGGCAGTACCTGATACCTTCGTCACAGGCCTCCTCGGGATTCTTGTAATCCTTGTAACTGCGCTCATAGTCGCGGTAACAGACAGTGTGCTCGACAGGATGTCCATCCGCGCCGGCATAGGACACTCCTTTCACCGCCACCCTTTCGGGTTTGCCGTGTTCTCCGAGCCTGTATATCTTATAGAAGTACGAAGTGTCGGTGCATTCGTAGTCGTAATCCACAATCAAAAGGATATTATGTGTTTTTCTCAGCCACTTCACCGCCATTTGAAGGGTGGTACAAGGGACGGGGGCAATATAAACGCCATCTATAATCCGATGCTCATAATAAGCACTTGGGTAATCTTGATCAAACCCATTCTCCCCCATAAGTTTTCCCGTCTCCCAAGAAACATAGTCTTCCGTAATCATAGCTTACTGTTCCAATGTTTAATAAACTCTTCTATAATGTAATTTGACATGTCATCGGGATGATTGAGGCCTTTGTTCATATTCATCAGCTCATCTTTAAGTTCAGAGCCGGTCCATAATCCCCATTCATTCCTAATCCATCTGCCAAGAGAGTCGTGCATTGAAATCGCTCCATTTTCAAGGAGATATTCCCTGTCCTCTTCTGAAAGTATTTTCTCAAGTGTAGAGATTGCTTCATTGACTGTCTTAGGAACCGGAATTTCGGATTCTTCTTCCTTATCTTCATTTTTTACAAGATTCTTAAGACAGTATTTAATTGCCGCCTCGTAGGCTTCTTCCTGTTCTTCGTAAACCCACCCTTGAGAATAAACGTCGCCGGTCTTGGCCACAACTATCTTAATGTCCCAGAGGAATTTTTCGTTATCGAGTATGCTACTCAGGACAGGTATAACTGCAATACCCTTCTTCGTCCTCAGCCACTTCACTGCCATTTGAAGGGTTGGTCTTCTCACATCCCCTTCGCCTTCTAAAAAAGGCCGTAGGGCATCTTTGTTATTGCCATTTTTGTCGTAGGATAAGAGAGTGCATTCGTCAAACCCCTTCTCCTCCATGAGTTTGGCCGTCTCAAAGGAAACGTAATCTTCGGTGATCATTTTAATGGTTTAATCTTTACCAATCCATAATCCATACTTTTTTGCGAAGTCATCAAACAGTTTTTCAATAACTTTGCCGAATATATGATAGTGGAAATTATCTGATTCCTTGGGAGATTTTGGACGATTGTCCTGTCCTTCCCACTTGCGTTCATACAAAAGTCCTCTTACTTCCTGAATTTCATACGCATCTTTGATAAACTGTTCATAATCAAATCCAGGCTCATTGAATTTATCCTTCAGAAACCACGTAAGACCATCAACACAAGGAAGACAACGTATCTCACTATACCATTCTTCTTTGTTTTTCTCACTCTGCTTCTGATAATATTCAATATCAAACACAACACAATCCCTTGTGTTTGGTTTATCTTTTGGTGTGTATCCTAAATAATATGTCATTTGTTTCTGAGTTTTTACTCACCAAATTCTTCTTTAAGCCGTTCGTACTCTGCCTTCCTCTGCTCTCGCAGCCTCGCTTCCTTCTCTTCTTTCTTCTTCTTTTTCTCCTCCTCGTACTTGGCGTTCATATCGTCGACGATAGCCCGAAGTTCCTCGTCGGTTTTTGAAAGATAGTCAATGGGGAACCAACCGCTGTGTTCCTCGTGGCCCTGAAACTGCCAATACTCGTCGCCTTCCCAATAGACCTCGTCGCCTTCCAAGACAAACTTGTCAGCGAACGCGGGATTGGAGCCATCATGTTCCTGATACTCCGTTACATTGGAGAGAATGTCGGCGACACGCCGTACCTCCTTGTCAAAAAGAGGATATAATTCCTTGAATTTTTCGAGTTCTTCTTTTTTCATACTAAAAGTTGTTTTCATATATAACCCAATTCTTCCTCCAATTGTGCCTGCCACCGTCCACGTCATACCCGAGGATGGTGCCGGAATCTCCGTCATCCTCATGGAATGGTGATTGGTAGGAATTCGAGCGGGAATGCAGTTCACTGAATATCTTCTCGCGTTTCTCTATGAGGCGGTTGTTCTCCTCAATCTTGAACCTCGCCATGATATCGGTAAGACGGCTCTCCCCGAGAGTATTGAGGCGCCGGCCATCCTCGGCGTGCCAAACCGTGCCGCTGCCGAAGAAGGAATACAGCTGCCCGCTTACTCCGCCGTTGAAGGTGAGTTTCTGCGTCTCCTTATCGTAGTGGATGTTGGTTACCTTCGACGGAAGGAACTCGTCCCTCTCGCGCTTGAAATTGATCAAGAGCCAAGTAATGACGCATGCGAGCAGTAACAAGAATATTAAAACAAAAATAATCATAGCAATACTTTATACAGCACAAATATAGGAATAATTTGCCTCATTTCCAAATATACGCAAAAATAAAGGGATTAGTCTCCTAACCCCTTTTCTTCCTGCAATATACCGTAACCGTGTCTTGGAGGCTGTTCCTCCCACGATAGTACCTCGGCTCGTAAACAAACTCGCGCTCCTTTATCTCCTCGTCCGTGAACACCCGCTTGATTATGTACATTGCGATGTCCTTCGGATATGACTTGCGCAAGAGCCCGTAGTCACTCTCGTCTCCGCAGAGATCGTACCCGCACCTCAGCGGGTGGCTCCCGAAATTCTCCCTCCTGAAAGTGCTTATGTGATGTATATCCATTAGTTCATCTCCTCAGCGTCTCCCCTCGAAAGCATATACGCTATCTTCACCCTCTCGTTGTCCTTGAGTCCGGAGCCGCTCAGGTCTATCATGGCGGTCTTGATATATCCGCAATCCTCACCGTCGGCTGTCGTGTAATCGTACACCACCTGCCCGTCCGCGAGGCTTGAGGAACTCTCGAGGGTCCACTGCACTCCGTTGACGAAGCATTCCCTCGCCAACAGTTTGAGCATTGTCCGCATTTCGTCGTCGCCGGCCTCTATGGGGTACAGCCTCTCGGCCGCACCGTTCACGTCAAGACTAGTTATCACCATGGTATTCAGGCAAGTTAAGCATTTCCTTGGTGTTGATTTCGAGATACCATTTCCCTTCAGGAACAAAGTTGGTCGGTATGACGGAATAGAACGTCTCCCCATCGCCACCGTCGTTGTCGTATTTTATAAGGAATTCGGTTGTGGGCTCCCAAATGTCCCGTTCGGCTATCTTCCAAGTGGGGAGCCCAAATCTGGCGCGTTTCATGCCCTCGGCAATACCCTCCTTGAAGACAACCTCATCCCGATTCTTGTAGGCTTTCTCCACCTCGGGTTCCATTGCCATCATTCCCTGCTCGTAGGCGGTAATGATATCGTCGGAGTCGTATGGCGGTTTCAGTTTCTTCTGGTATTCCTCAGCCTTTTCGCTGTATTCCGGAGGAACGCAACCCATCCTTCCCCTCCGTCCGCAGGTGGAGACGTCATACTCCACCTCCTTGCGGGCGAGCGCGTACATTTTCTCCTTGAACTCCTGCATCCACGCGAACGCAAGCGCGATATCTTTCGCCGTGTCAATTGACTTGTTGTTGACAAGATCCTCGTGGGCATACTTCAACCCGTCCAACACCGTAGTGTAGCGCTTTTGGTCTGTTTCGGTCCACTTGACATTGCTGAGGCTGAACTTGTGGTCCTCGAGCCACTTGAAATACGTCAGCTTGTTCTCCTCACAGGCGTGGGCGTTAATGAGCATCCAAAGGCTTGTGTAAATGAGATTTTCTTCACCGCTCAACTTCTTGATAGCGGCCTCGCTTATTTCCCCGAGTTCTTGCTTCGCCTCAAGAATGAAATCTTTAAGGGACTGAAGCCTCGACATGATTTCTTCGAAAAATAAATTCTTATCCATACTCTATTTCGCGTAATAGTTCATAAACGGCTCAATGGAAACAATCCCATAGAAAGGGCTCTTTATTCCCTTGTATCTGTCAGAGAAAAGTTGGGGAATGGCCTTCATTAGAAAACCTTTCTCACTGCTGCCGTCGGCCCATGCATACGGATCTTCGCAGTCCTGCTTTTCAAGGTGCTGCTCGACGATTTTCGCGACGATATGCGAGTCGAAGTCGAATGGGAATTTATTCCATCCGCTTTCATCGTTCCAACCAAGGCAGTATTTCCCGTCCTTCGTTATCTGATAGGTAATTCGGTCCTTTCCGATTCCGTACATATCAATCGCGAACTTGATGGCCGTTTGTAATTGTTCCATCGTTCCCGATACCTCAAAAACCTGTTCACTCGAAAACATACCCTACGCCTTGTCTATTTCTTTCTTCTCGAGAATCTCCCTGATTCTCCGAACGTCATTGCACGCTCCCCATACTTTGAAGAAGAGTATGATTGGGAGGATTGCCACTACAAATCCGGCCAACAGGCCGAGAATGATTGCAAATTCTTCCATATATCGTTATTGTTAATAATTTTCCACCGCCTTCTCCACGTGAACGCACTTCTTCGTGACGAACAGCGTATCTCCAATCTCGGCGAACTCAAAGATAAACTCGGGTACGCTCCTCCTGTGGTTCTCGGTGAATAGGAGCCATTCGTCCGGTTCGTGATTCACGGTAGGTAGGACAGCCTCCCCGACAATCATTGTACTAATCTCGTTATGGCACGGAATGTATCTCTTCCCCGTGATAATCTCGCAGTACTCCCTATCCTTGCATGAAGAGATGAGGAGGGCGAGAACCATCAATGCGAAAATCTTTCTCATTTTACCCTTACTCCTGTTATCGTTTCAAAAGTCTCGTCGTCGTACCTTACGAACGCGCACTTGTATTCGAGGAAATCGTACAGGTCGTCAGGATTGACCTCGGGACAGCCGTTCTTGCACCTATGCGCCTCGTATTCGTCAGTGAGCAGTCTCCTCACCGTGGCGCCACCGTACACGTTGGAATATTCCCGCTTGATATGCTTCGGTTTCCTTTTCTCAATCTTCGGGGTTTTCAACTCCCACTCGCAATCGGCCGTATCGAAGTAAAACAGTTTTCCAAGAGGCTCTGGCATTGGCTTCACCTCAATTGTCTTCTCTTCCCACTTGTAAGGACGGGCATGGTAGTATGTTTCCCTCGTGTCCACCCTCCACACGTTATTCGTGAAGAAGTCGTTCGTAAGGTTGTACTCCATCTTGACATGGACGTACTTGTCTTCGGGCGTCGAATCGTTCCACTCCACCCGATACTCCACGCCGTCACGGACGTAAGTGTCCACGTTGTCATAAGTGGAATAGAAAAGGGGGCTCGGAACAATCATTGGCATGTTCGACTCCTTCCTCGCCTTCTCCACTTTCTCCTTTGTCTCAGCAAGAGCTTCAAGAAGTCCGAGCGTGGGACGTATCTCAAGCCACTTCCAAGTGTACTTCTTCGGAATTTTAGCGAGCGCCTCGTCGATCGCCTTCTGGCACTCGGCACAATACTCCATGCTGCACCCGCTCTCAGTCCCGTACTCGGGGCCGTTACCGTAGGTACAGTAGGTGTACGTCTTTTGGCAGTTCTTACATCTGCATCTAATGTGCTGCATATCCGTATCTGTTCTTGATCAAATGCCCGTCCATTATAACAGCGTCGGGAAGCGTCAGCCAGTTCACGCCGTGCCTGTCGAGCCACATTGTAGCCCTCCAAACGTCACGGTCCGACACGTACGCTACTTTGTCATCCACCGAGACGAACCCATATCGGCTTATACAGTCTTCTTTCGGGGTATGAAGGTCCGTCTTAAACCTGAATTCATACAGGAGTTCCGCAATATTGTCGGGCAATTCTGAAATGTTTTTTACCTCTCTTTCCATAGTGTCATTTATTTACTTCCCTTCCGTCCCATCTGCTCACCCTGTAGGTCCTGAGCGGTTTGTAATCAAAACTGCTAACAGCGCACGGAATCCCACCTTCGTAAACGATGTCGGCAAACATGTATGCGCTGCCACCGTACACTCCCCTGACGACGATACTATGCTCGCGGCTGTCATTCCTCAGGGCATATACGGGAATATAGCCGCCGTTGAGGCTGATAGTATTCTGATAGGTATAGGGCGTGTCGCCTATGGTGTAGTTAATCGTGTATTGGTAATCCGTACACGGCATGCTCCCGCACGCGGTGAGTGCGAGAACGGAAATCAATGTGAGTAAAATCTTTTTCATAACACTACAAAGATAGGCATTCTATCGCAAAAATACAAAAAATCCCCGCACTGCCGCGGGGAAATCTATGATAACAAAGAAGTTTCGCTACCAACTCTACTTTGTTGTGTGTTTCTTGCTGCTCTTGAGGTAGCCCGGCTTGCGCTTTCTCGGACGGTTGATGTTGAACATGTCGTGGCCGGTGAAGTGGACGATTGTCTTGGTGAGGGTCTCGTTCGCATCGGCAGCTGCGCCTTTCTTCTCGATAGTCTGAACGTAGAACTTGTTTCCGCGCTTGTTGCCACGGTTGCCGTGCGCCTTGATACCCTTGTCGGCGTTCTTCGGGGTGGGGGCTCCGCTCCACAGTTCCTGTTTTCCGATTGTTCTTTTACTTGCGTACATCTTGATAAAATTTTATGGTTAAACTTCGTTGCGGGAGAGGGACTCGAACCCCCGACCAGATTTTGTCCGGTTCCGGCTTATGAGACCGGCGAGATGACCAACTTCTCTATCCCACTATGTTGTTGCGGGGGTGGGGTTCGAACCCACGACCTCAGAGTTATGAGCACTGCGAGCTACCACTGCTCTACCCCACAATATTTTGGGGGTTATATACTTGTTATCCAAAGTAATGAGGATATAGAAGGATTGGAACCAACATTCGTAATGCAAGAGGATTCGAACCTGCTATCCCTACCGCTATCAGCCTCGGAGTTCCTAAACCATTAGAAGATACATTTGTCTTAGCCATTTTAGACGATATATCCCCATTATGGACAACTGATATATAATTCCCAATATTTTTCTTGAGCCGGTGGAGGGAGTCGAACCCACGACCTGAGGTTTACAAAACCCCTGCTCTGGCCACTGAGCTACACCGGCGTTAAACTACTTCTTGATCGCCTCAATCACAGAAGGAATCGCACAAACAATCAAAACAGCCAAACAAATTAAAAAACCCTCGAATGTCATAATGCAAATATACTTAAAATTTTGTTGGGGTATCAGGATTCGAACCCGAACTAGGGGAACCAAAATCCCCGGTGCTAGCCGTTACACTATACCCCAGTACCCCGTTCCCTTCCCGAGGAACGGCACGCACTTCGGAACCTATCTCGCCATCCTTGGGGCGTACGTGGACCCCCTTCACCTTGCGGCTCGCGTGCAGGCGGCTGCTTACGTGGTTCCTGCAATACCTCGGCCGACGATTGAGCGTCACGGCTTTACCCACATCTGTTGTTTAACGTCATTTCGGTGGACGACGGGGATATGTCTTCGTGCCGGAGACGGGATTCGAACCCATAGAGGCCTTTCGGCCCGCCAGAGCTTAAATCTGGTGTGGTTACCAATTTCACCACTCCGGCTTTGTTCATCTAACCTTGAACGGTTTATACTTTCGTGTTGATTTTCCGTTATTTCTTGATTTGAAAGTATCTAATTGACTATCGCAATTCGGACAAATCATTCTCAAGTTTTCGCGTTTATTATTTCTCGCGTCTCCGTCAATGTGATCAAGTACAAAGTGAAGCGGCTTGCCATTCCATTCTTCATTTATTCCACATATATCACACTTGTAGCCTTGCTCTTTTATAATATATTTTTTCAACCATAGATAGGAAATTTCATCATCCCCATAATCATCCTGATTATTTAAGTAATCCCTGTATTTTTTTTCTGATGCACATTTCCCTTGGCACTTTGTCGAACAATATATCTGCTTCTCATTCCCGTATATTTCAGCCCCGCATCCCGGACAATAATGTTTTTCAGGAATTTTTGCCCCATCTAAGAATGCGCCCACTTTTCTGCATCCCTGACGAGCTGTTACTTCAGATACGCCATATATTTCAGCAATATCTTTATATTTTAGCCCATTTTTAATGTACTGTTTTAATTTGTCTTTTTCTAAAAACCAATTAACCATTCTGTTTTTATTTTGTGGCCCCTGCCGGGCTTGAACCAGCGACCCTCTGATTATGAGTCAGGCGCTCTAACCAACTGAGCTAAGGGGCCAAGTTTGGCGGCCTCCCGTAGTCATCCGCCCGGCGACGACCTTATTTTATGCCGTCTTTCGACGGCCCGGCAGGTAGTGTGCCGGATGCACGCGCCATCACTGTTTTCTGTGCCCTGTAGCCGGTAGCAGAATCGAACTGCTCTTCCGAGAATGAAAATCTCGTGTCCTACCGATAGACGAACCGGCCGTTTTACCTTTGCAAATATACTGAAAAAGATCAATAATCGCAAACATTCCAACCCCTTCATAGCATAAAAAAACCGCACCAACAGTCGTCGATGCGGAATTTCAATATATGCTTATGTAAAAACCCGTCAAATGTCACCGCACCATTACACGACAGATTGCTCCAAGGTTTGTTCACCCTGAAGTTGTTCGGTCATTGTTATGGTTAACGTAATCATTGAAAGTGTCGCTTGTTTTATTCTAAATATAACGAAAACCGAAAAAGTATCAACAATTTGCAAGATTTATTCGCGATTCGCGAATCGTGGATAATGATCAATCGTCATATCCCCACTCAACGGACCAATATTCGAACGGATCCCATTCCTTGTCGATATTGAAGCCGTCGTCCCGCAGTCGGGATATTGTCTCAGGGGTTGCGGCCCAATCAAACTGATTGGCATTGAACTTTCCGGGAAGATACACGTACTTCTGTCCGCGAATCATCTCCTTCATTATCCGTCGCTGCGCCTCTTCATAATTGGCATTCCCGTCGGAGAAGTAGTACTTCTCCATCATCTGCTCCTTAGTCATCGATAATCTCCCTCTTGAAGTAATATTTCAGGGTACGGGGTGTCTGCGTCTCGTGGACGGCGGTAAGTTCCCATCCATTCTTGCCCATTCCGTCGAGCCAACCCTCTTCGGGAAGTTCGTGCCAATTGAGCACCTTGTATTCCCACTGTTTCCTTTTACTCATTTTCCGTGTATTTTTCAACGATTTCACGAAGTTCCTTCTCGGCCTCTTCCTTGCCCTCCCCGTTTCCAAAGTAGGTGGCGAGGGCACGTATGATACCGTCGGCTTTCCTGTTCGCGTACTGTACCGCGCGAAACACGCCGTAGTTCATGTGCCCGCGCTCCGTCGTACCGCATGGGTAGAAGAACGGGATCTTCTTGCTGAACGAACGCTCGGGATTGAGGATTATATCCTCGGTGTCTATGAATGGCTTAGTCTTCATTGTTCAACTCTGATAGTTCTTTCTCCAACTCCGCAAGTTTTTCCCGTGTACGCCCGATTTCGCTGCATAGGTATTCATACCTTGCTCTCATGTTTTCCTCATGCGTTTTCCTGCGGGATTCCTCCAAGTCGTAAACATCGTTATGTTTCTCGTCCTTGAAGTAATCACATCCCTTATGCCTGTAGTATTGGAACATATCCTTGCCTTCCTGATGATGTTCCTCGGTGCAATGGACGCCGTCAGGGACCCTGCAACTCTCGGCAAAGTCACAGAAGTTGCAGGTTCTCTCTCTGTAGTTATTCTTCGGCATATTTCCCAGTCAGTCTTTGCCACAGGTTTCTCGTGGACATTAAACGTACCTTGTCTTCCATGTTTTTGGAATTCCGCCTCTCCGTCCTGAGCAGTTTGCTGAGCCTCTCAATCTCCTCATTGGCAAGGTTCAGTGCGGTGTCATTGGAGATAACCCTGAAACGTGGGTCGAAGCCATCCTCCTTGTTCCTGTCAAAAAAGGAGTCGTACCCGTAAAGGTCGATAGTTATATCAACGTAGAGCCCGCGGTCCTTACAGTCTTTCTTGAGTTCTTCCGCTATTTTAACGTACGCCTCCTTATCTTTAAGGAGATTCTCGTATTCCTCCAAGGGAATCAATACCTTCTTGTCATCCATATCGAAATAAATTTAATTCTTGCACCAATGAGGAGGCCGTTGACGGCGTCCCGGTCGACAACGTCGGGGAGCGTGCAGGTCTTGATAGCCTCTTCCATCTCGGCTTTCTCCTTTTCGAGCTGCGCCATGACTTCCTCGTATTCAAATTTATGGTTCCTGATATCGAGCAGGTAGTCCCGGTCCCAAGTCCTGACAACGTTGAACCCCTCGCCCTTTGCGAGTTCCTTGGCCATACGGATAAGGCGCATGCAGTGCATTACGTTCTTCGCGTCGTAGTTGTGGCCGAGGTTGCTCTCATAGCGGACCGGGTTGCGGTTCTTCTCCCACTCCTTGTAGTTCTTGTAGTCCCTGCAGTGGCTCTCGTACCCCTGCTTGTTGTAGGTCATGAAGCAGATTGGGCATTCACCCTTCGGCACCGAGGACAGGCGGACTTCGTTCGATTTATCGAATTCTTCTGGATTGACGATACCTCCGTAGCCGAAGAACTGTTTGTTCCTGATACGTTCAAGTACATCCCTGCCCTGACGGTCGCTGAGGAACATTGTATACGGAGACTTGACACCTTCGATTTGGAAACTCACATCCCACCAATCGACGTTCTCGAAGTAGAAGTATGCGGCCCAGTCGTAGTATACGCCGTACACGTCACGCATGTTCGGTATGTTCACAAGTCCGCAATACTTCTGATCAAGTTTGTTTTCGGCAAGGAAGTCCTTTATCGGGTAACTCCCCTGGTCCTTGAACGTGTAGCAGAAGTCGAGGATATCCTTGCGCTCAGTGACGGGGTTCACAATCTTCTTGTTCAGCCCGCGCGCCTTGCTTATCTGGCTCACCGCATATCCGTAGAATGTCTTGAAGCATTCCTTGGACACGAACTGCCACCTGTTGTTGAGAATGTACTGCACCGCAGGGTGGACGTCACCGATAATGCACTCCTCGGGAGCGAACAAACCCTCGAGTGCGGTAGGGTTCGACTTGAGCAGGAGTTCAACCCACCGACCGAACTCATAGAACACGGTGTCGCTTTTCTCGTCGCCCACCTGCTCGACGTAGTTGCTCCTCAGGCCGAACAGCATCTCCGGCGGGCAGATGAAAACCCCGCCCGTATCGATGTCCGACTCGGGTGTGTTGAGGTGGTACATGTGGGAACCGCGCCTGTACTCGTAAGCGATAAGGCCGTTCTCCCTGAGGTATTCAATCGTCCACTTTGTCATAATCCAAACTGTGCTTGATATTCCGCTGCTATCTCGTTCAACTCATCGGTCTTCCGTATAGCCTTTATTGCATTGCTGATATGCGCGTCGGTCATGTCCTTGACGGGGATTTCCTTCCCGTCCTTTGTGACCCACACCAATTCCCCTGAGTTACGCGCCCGAAGCCACTGCTCGCGGACGAGGTCGTCAATCGTTGCTTTCATGCTGAGTTTCCCACGAGTTCATCCTTTCGAGAACCTCGTTGAGGATGTCTCTGCGTCCGTCGATATACTTGTCGGCGGTCTTGTCCTGTTCGGCGGTCTTCAACTCTTTTTCGAGAATGCTCTTGAAGGCCTTGTACGCTGTACCGTTCAACTGTTCCCTGAGGATTGCGTTTTCGAGACGCGCCTTGTCCCAATTCTTGTAGTTTGTCTGCGCGATGTCCCGTTGGAAACGGATATCGTCATTCAGCCTGCCCATCGCCTTCGTGTAGAATTTGGACATTGTTGAATTGTAGAAACCGAGTGCGATACCGCCGGCCTCGACGATAGCAATGATAAGCAATAAAATCTCAATCGTAGTCATATCGTAAATTTTTATAGGATTCCTGAACTCGCCCACTCTTCGGAGAACCACACGTTGTCGGGATATCCGCCGACAAGTCTCGCGGCCATCTTGAACATGAGCATTAACTGTTTCCCGCTGTACCCGCAGAGCGTGACCTCATTCGGCCGGCTTCTGTACGCAACCTTGAAGTCGTATTCGGGATACGTCTTCGCGAAGTTGTAGAATTTCTCAATGCTCCGAGTAATGATTTCCTCGGGGATTGATTGATTGTAGCCCGGCACCCATCGGTCCTTTCTGAGTTCCGTCGTCGGGATAGCATAGGCGTCGCCTTGGATACCCTCACCGACTCCATACTTCGCACCGAAAAGTTTCACCGCGACGGCGGCGGAACCTGCGCCATGACGCCCCTCTGGATTGGAGCCGAAAACGAAAATCGTTCCGTCTTCGGGGGTAATATTTCCTTTATAAACCTGATACATATTTCAAAAAATATATTCTTACATGAACTTTCTCAAAACGCATGGGGAAATCGGCCATTTTTCGGCCTCATCGTTTAACAAATTTGTTTCCCGAACACTTCGGAAAAACCCTGATTTTTAGCCCGTTTATAACCTCCTGTAGCACAAGACTTTCTGCCGAAAATATGTTCATTTACGTGAGGTGGATTATCTATTGGCAAAATTAACCATTTTTAAGGGCTAATTTTGATCAACATCGTCCTCCCAAATGGGTTTTTTCTTCACTTTTTTCCTGTTGATATAGTCGGGGCAGTAGGAGTATTTGCTCACCCTTTTATAATTGTGGCCCTCACTGTCATTTTGCATATAACAGTCTCCGTTATCCGTTGGAGGCATCTCCTTAAACCACCAACATCTTTCGCATTTTCCGTGATTCATACAACGCAAATATACCCATAAAATATGAGAAAAACAAAACGGGATGACCTGTCGGCCACCCCGTTCGGAACTATGGTGAATCAACTATTAAGGCCACTCGCCAAGAGGCATCTTGAAACCCTTCACATCAAACACAGGGTTGCTGTCTGATACAGCGCCTGTGACAGCGTCAACATAAAGTTGGGCCTTGATATTGCCGAAAATGTACTGTGGATTGGTGTCTTTGGGGCCAACCTCCTTGCGGAGGACAACATACTTTGAATGCGGCTTAGGACTGTTTGTTGCGAGAACTTGCTCAAGGGCCTGTGTGAAAGTTAAAGTAATGGCCTCGTTGTTGAGCGGGTAATCCTCCATCCAGAAATCATGCACGGATTCGACGGTGTTATCGTCGGGTGTATGAGTAAATGTAACAACCTCAGTGTCAAAAGACTTGCCATTCTCGTACTCTGTGATTCCCTGGAAAATGTTGATGACGCTTGCGATCTTGAGTTCGGCGTCAGCGTCGAGGTAGTCGCTGAGAACGACTGTGGTCTCGTACCAACGATAGTTGTCACCATATTTCAGGTACATAGACTGACGGTCGGTGGACACGAGGTTTTCGACAACGAGTTCAACCGGCTCGACGACAACGGCGTCGTCCTTCTTGTCGTTGTCGGAGGTGCATTTGCAGGAATTCATTGCGAAAACCATGCTGAATGCCATGAACAATGTTAACAATTTCTTCATAAAATAATGATTTATAAGTTCTGATATTATCAATGACAAATATACGTAAAATTCTGGAAAAGGCTACTTTTACAGGTCTTTTTTACGCTCGTTTATGCGGATAAGAATGCCGTTCAATTCATCAACGCCGCCGGGCTTCATTTTCAAATAGTCAATGTTGGCATATTGTTCCGCTTTGGTTTCGTTTACGAGAAACCCGACGAGTTCATCGTACAGTTCCATGAGCCTTTTATGCGGGTCATAGTCCGCATGTTTTGCGGATTTCTTATTGGACCTTCCGTATGTTTCCACGAGGGACAATTTGTCAAGTTCCTTCATTCTCGCGTTGGCGAGGAAGTACATGGCGCAGAGTTGGAAGTCCGTATAGGTCTCGATGGAGAAGGGAATCGGTTCACCGTATGGGGCATACGGGCGTTTGCCGAGGATCTCAACGTATTCTACCCAATGAGGGTGCGTGGCCTTCAATTGGTGGAACTTGTATTTTCCGTCAATCACGAGGCTGTAGCAGTCCCCCTCGCTGTATACGTCGGAGACTCTGCCTTGATCAAGCAGTTCCTCGATAACCCTTGTCTTGTATCCATAGAAGCGGTTCCTGAGGTTTTTCGGGCAGGTCGGGTGCTTCACCATCGAATTCACGGTTTCCATGAGTTCGAGAACGTCCTTGGTGACGCTGAAATTGTCGGGAATCCTGAACTTCGAGGCCCGAGCCTTATATTCGGGAAGGCTGCTGTTGCTCGTATTCATAATTCCATCGGTGACAATCTTGGCGATTCTCACCCTTGCTTCGTCCGTAATGTGCAGTGACTGTAAATAATCGTATAGCGTCTTCATAACTGATTGTTGTTTGGAACAAATATAGCGATTAAAAGCGTTATTTCCAAATATATGTTCGGTATTTATATTATATTGTATTGGAAATGAGCAAGAATATCACCATAACAGAGAAGCAGTTCAAATCTCTCATGGAATCCGTGAGCGAGGTGTCATACGACACCGTGTGGAACGCGGCAAATAAAACCGACGACGTTGATTTCAGCGGCGTGAAGGACGCAATCTATAACCTGCGCGAGGCCTTGGAGGTCTACTACCGCAGTTTCAGCCCTCTCCATGGACGTGCCGCATTAGGGTATTATATGGAGAAAGGAAAGGCTCCATCCGAGGGCAGTGCGGCCAAGTTCCTTGGCTACTTGGACGAGATGGAGAACTATTTCAACCGCAAGGAGGAACAGTCCAAAAACTTTTACGGCGCCTCGAACCGTATGCAGGAAGACAACGACAAGCGCCTGTACGACATAGCCCTTAAAATGGGATTCAAGGGAAATGACTTCATGGATATATGGCAGCACATGTCCTCCGAACAGTACGAACAGTTCATGGAACAGTTACCTCCAGACCTTAGGCGATACGTTGAGAACCACTGGTAGAAAACAAGGACGCGCCCCGAAAGGCGCGTTTCTTATTTGATCAAACTATTCCACCGCTCTTCGATTGCGAGCCTGTTGGCCGTTTCCCTCGATTTCTGCTCCGCTCTCCATTCCTCGAAGTCTTTCCATGTGTTGATCTTGTCAAGGATTTTCTCGACATCCTCGAAATCGAAAGACGTTTTGTGCCCGGCCATGGAGCGATACGCCATTTTCACTTGTTTCCAAGGTGTGAAGAATCCGATGAATTTGTTCTTGGGCCGCTTTCTGCAGTATACGTAGCGCTCGCCGTCGCCAAACCCGTCACTAAAAATGCAGAACTCAATCCCTTCTTTTCTAATTCTCGCCATCTTTGTCCACTTTTCTGATAAACTTATAGAATCCTTCCGCCGCTTTCTCCACGCGGTCAATGTCGTTAGACCAATCCACGGACAGTTCAAGGTCGCGCCGGCCGACGCTGTCTTTCACTGATTCGGGCATTATCGTCACCGATACACCCCAATCGGGCCCGCCGTATTTCGTGAAATCCCAAAACTCGAAGAATATCTGGTATTTCAGTTCTCCGTTCTTGTATTTGACCGCCTTGAACCATTCGAAATCATCGCGGTCTTTCGACTTGCATGAGGTGAGTTTCTTGTACCCGCGCTCCTCGAGTCTGGTAATCAATTCGTCGATTTTGTCTTTTCCTGTGTGCATAGCGTATTCTTTATCATTTCCGTAAACTCGGAAAGGCTGTTGTACCTCTTGATATCGAGGCAGTTACTCTTTCCCTTAAGTTCCTCAATATTGGTTTCCTCGTTATAAGGTGCGTTGATTAACGCTCCGTACGTGGCGTTAGAACCTATGAAGTTCCAATCGTTGTCGTCGACGAGCCAATCGGTGTGCACGACGGACTTGTCCTTGACGAAACAGATTCCGTCATATTCCATTCCGTGAGCCTCGAGCCATTGAAGGGTGTCAATCTTATTTGCCACGCTCTTCTGATATGAGATGATAATGACCTTGCCATATTCCCTCAGGGTCTTAAGCGCATCCCTCGCGCCGTTGATTTCGTCGGAGCAGTAGAACAGTTCATGACCGTGGTCCTGAAAGAACCACTTGGACGCCGACTCTCCCGTCGTGTCCTTAATTTTCGGAAACGAGTTGTCAACGACGAAATCTCTGACATCTTCCATACAGAGGACGTCATCGAACTCTTCGTTGTAGATTCTTAGCATTCCCGGAATCAGGGCGCGAAGAACCTCATCGATGTCGATTCCAAAAGTTATTCGTGTCTCTTCGGTTTTCATAACATCGCAAATATACGAAAAAATCCGCTTGTTTCCAAGCGGACTACTTCGCGAGATATTCCCTGAGAAAATCCGAGGCTTTCTTTTTCCTTACCAACGGATTAGACTTCATTGCGTAGGTTTTTCTTTTGAGGCCGTGTTCCTCCGTGTAGACATAATTGTCGACAACCGCGGAAACCACACTGTTGGCCAGCTCTTTCTGCTCCCTTTCAAGTTTCCATTCCATGTGCTCTTGGAACACGACATCCAATTTCGGGAACGGATACTTCGCTTTCGACGGAACTGTCGAAGGGTTCTTTATCTCAGTGAAACTGTTCGTAATCCTTACCGCGACAGCCTCCTGTTTGTTCTTGAACCCGCTCCTGTGTGCCAGGGCGTACCGCATATTCGCAGTCCTGAGCGCCGAGCGATATCCCGTCTCTTTCCTTGAAGTAAGGTTACCACCATGCACGCGGCGGCGGAGCAGTGATTTCTTGATATACTTTACCTTGGCTATCCCCTTTACGCGGAACTCGAACTCGGAATCCGCACTGCAGGTCCAAGGCAGGTATCCGCCGAGCCTGTCAAACAGGGAATGCTTGAAGCACACTTGCCCGCAGGCCTTGTTGGTTCCGGATCTCTTGCCGAAATTCGTGAGTTGGAAGTTTATGAAATCAGCGTCTCCCTTCTCCTTCATAATGGTCTCAACCATTCCGGGGAGCATGACGTCGTCGCAGTCGAACCTTATGAGGTAGCTGTACTTGGCCTCCGACATTACGGTGTTCGTGGTTACGTACGTTCCGCAGTTTGCGTCCATCATGAGGACGCGCAGGTGCTTGTACTTGCCCATAATAGATTTGACTTTGTCCAATGACGCCTGACAACCATCTATTCCAACTATCATCTCCCAATTATCATGGGTCTTGAACCACGTCTGCGCCGCTACGGAGTCGAGCGTCTCCTCAATGTAATCCTGAACCTTAAAACCCGTAAGACATACGGAAACCCCCTCGGGATAGGATGCCGTCGGAAGTTTGAGCCATGAACCAACCATTTCGTTCGCCCCGCCTTTCTTGAAGTTGAAGTATCCGTTTTCAGGGGTGAAGTCCATTTTGTTCAAATATACCCTTCCGCCCACCTCGTGAAACTCAACTACCGCAAAAACGAATTTGGAGGACAGTTTCTCTGCGTATTCCTTCATTAGTGACAGGCCATCAGGCTTCCTGTAAGTCTCGTATTTTCCAATCTCATACAGGTCGAGTTCTTGATCGTCAGCATCGAAGTACATAGTGGTCCCGCGCCTAAGGATTGCGTAGTTTAACGACCACATCTTTACCTTACCGCCGAAGCACCAGAACCTGTATTTGAACAGGTAAGACTTCTGAAACTCGTCCTCGAGATAGTCCTCGACTATTATCCTCGGGTGAATGTACTGAAACTGTGGCTGTCCGCTGTCATGACCGAAATCATATTTCAACCAACAGTTGAGCCTCGTCTTTGCTTCCTCGAAATCGAATGTTGACTTGTCTCGGCAGACAATGGACATTTTGTTTCCGTGGTTGGTTTTCAGTACGAACCTGTCAGGAAGGTCTGACACTTTCATGTCTGACACTTTGTCATAAGTTTTCCTTATGGGTACGCATATATCACTGCCGAGAACTTCCTTACAGTAATCGTGCAGGGCAATCTTGTCCGAACATTTCCCCTTCAACGGAGTGGAGCCGTGGAATTTCAGCCAATTCAGCTTCTCCTGAATCGTTTTCGGGTTCAGGATATTGATATGCTCCCTTTTAAGTTTGGAGTGGATTATTTGTTCAATGATTGCCATAAGATACACACATTTATGTTAAATACCTGCGTAAATCCGCGAAATCGAGGTTGATATGTAAATTTATTCCTCTTTTTCGTGCTCGTAGGTTTTCTTGTGTGTGTTGCCCGGATCGATAATCACGCTCATTACAAGAAGGAGGATACCGAGTGCGAGCATGGGGCTCGCGTAGAGAGTGATCAATAATGTTCCAATGAACATTAGGAGGAGCGAGATGGCCTCCCTTACTCCGTCATTGTTTTTGTTGTCCTTAGGGTCGATAGATGCTGACATCATAATATGGTAGTTTCCACAAATATACAAAATCCCACCGGCATTTGCCGATGGGATTTCTTGAGCCGGAGACAGGAATCGAACCTGCGACCTTCTGATTACGAAACAGACGCTCTACCAGCTGAGCTACTCCGGCGTTCCTGTTAGTCTTTGGGGATGATTGCCCACAAATCCTGCGCGGTCTTCAACCCCTGAATTTTCCTGTCGTCGATTTTAATACGATAAATACTCTCAAATTCAAGGATAATCTCCATTACGTCGAGGGAATCGAGCCAATAATCGTTAAAAAGGTTTCCATTCTCCTCAATGAAATCATACTTGTCGGGTACTTCCATCCTCTCGCGGACCTTCCTTCCGACAACATTGTTGAAATCTTCTTTCGTGATAGCCGCCATATCTCTTAAATTTCTGGGGGAAGTTCTTTGCAACTGGCCTTTCCGCTGAGATAATCATCTATCTCCTCGAACGTGACCTGACTCTGAATCGTTGGGACGGGCTCGTCCGAAATTGTCAGGCTCTGCATGTAGTTAGGGTCTATGTTATTGTCGCGGAAGTCTTTCTCAGTATATGCGATGTAATCATCGGGTTCCAACTGTTCGTCCTCCGCGATATGCGCCATCGGCGAGCCATCCTTACTTTTCACCGCCTCAACCTCTTCGACCTCGGTTGGCCACGGATACTCTTTATGGAACAGACTGATAGCCTTCTCAATGCTGTCCGCTACGAACAGCATTCCATTGATTCTGAAAACTCTCGTGTATTTGCTCATCTCATTTTATTTTTAGCGTCAGTTATTTTCCAAAGGAACTTGATAACGTGTTCTATCGTGCTTCCTTTTATCTCATCGAATTTCTCGCTTATTCCGGATTTCTCCTTCACGAACGATTGGACCTTGTCACAAATGTCCGAAAACCTGTCCCCGTGGTCCCTCGTTCCGAATTTCTTTACCTGTATCAGTTTTCCCGCCGTACTCACCAATACGTGAAACCCTTCCTTCCTTGACTCGATGTTCAGGTAAATGGGGGTCTTGAGCCTCGGGTTGTACCTCTTGACGTATACCCTGTAGTCCTTGTTTGGGAATTCCGTGCCCTCGTCCTTGACATTGAGGGTTGCCGCTTCGACAATTTTTCGTGCGAAGTCGAGCGCAGCCTCGCTAATCATCTTCCGAGGATTCCTTCACCCATGCTGTGACGTCATTGAAGAAGTGTCTCAACTCCTCGAATGCGCTCGCCAATATGAGGGTAGTTTTCTGATCCGGCTCCTTCCTGAGAGCGTTCTCCTTCACCCTTTCGAGGATGTAGTCCCCGCGGGAAGTTACGTATTCGGCCATTTCCTCATAGGAAACGTACGGCTTGTCGTCCTTGTTTTCAGGATACTTGTAGCAGAGCCCCGTGTTTGGGTCGGCGAACAGTACCTTTACTCGTTCCTTACTTGCCATTGTCAATCTTGTTTCTGAGGTGTCTTATTACAAGCCCCACGGCATAGTCATTTATGAGGCGTATGCGGGGCATGGTTTCTCCGCTTTTAAGCAGCGTGGCGGTGGTCAGGGTGTCCCTGTTCAGGTCGTAGAGGATTCCCTCCGCGGGCTGAGCGCAGAACTCCTCGATATCGTAGGACACAGGGCCTTCGACTGTCATCGTGACAATCCTGCCCTTCTTCTCCTCTTCTTTCAATACATTGAGGAGTTCCTCCATTTCGTTGATTTCAATCTCGCCCATTACTCCGCCCTCTTGAACTCCTGCTTTACGATCATCCTGTTCTCGTCGTGCTTCACGAACGCATTGTAGAGCGTGCCGGACAGTCCCGCCTGTACGGGCTGAGTGAGCGGAAGGAGTACCTTGACAATGTCGTAGAACTGGTCCATGCTGATTTCAAACTTCTCGTAGAGGGCCTCGTCAATTTCGCTTTCCCTTCCCTCATCGACAAGCGTGTCGTAGTCAAGGTCGAGCACGACACACGCCAATTCCTGTACGTCAAAATAATTCATATCGTCACTTTTCTATTGAATATTTGTCCCTGAGATTGTCGTCGGAAACGTGTCCGAAAACCTTCTCATAAATCTTTATCGAATTGACCACGGCGCTGTCCGGATCTGCGCCCCAATGACCGGCCAATATTACGGCCCCAAAGAAAATAAGGTCTTTCTCTCCAAGCATAGTATTAGATTTTGAGTGTGAAAAATCTTTCAGCAATCGAGAACAGGTCGCACAGTTTCATTGGGCCACCGTTGAAATACAGCGTCTCCCCGTTCTTGATGTCTATGTCACCTTCCTCGATCAAACGCTCGAGTTCCTTTAGGAAAACCTCCTTGTCCTCGGACGTAATCTTCTTGTATCGGGGATTGGTATCCCATCTGTTGTTGTAGTATTCTCTTAACAGTGCGTTCATAACTCAAATATACTGAAAATAAATGTAAAAAACAAAAGGTTACTCTTTTTTGTTTACGTTGCGTAGTACATTAAATTGCGGGTATTCGATAAAGTTCGTTTTCTCATCCTCATTTTCTTCGTCATTGATCTCGTGGCCAAGAACATAATGTTCATACGCCCTTGACAGCCAATCCTTAAACTCTTCCTCCGTCATGTCATGCTTTGCGTAGTTACATTTAGAGCAGCATGGAACAACGTTTCCCGTCACATACCCTTCCTTTGTATTGACACGATCAATTCCATTATGTTTCCAAGGTGCTATTGTTTTTTGCATATACTGCAACTCGTACTCATGGAGTTCTGGCTTTGCCCCGCAGTAAACACAATCCCCCTCCATTAAACTGACAAACTCATCGAATGACAATTTGAAATCCAATCCCCTTTTGTCTGCGCCGGCCCTGTAATCCTTGAGCAGTCTGTTTTTCAAGCCATAATGCTCTATCCCTTCTTTTTTCTTTAAGGCGGTTTCGGTGGATGTTTTCTTATTGGTACAGGAGTGGCACCCAAACCTGTTGATTAAGACGCTTTCCCTGCAATGAAATTCGTTTCCGCAGTCGCAAACGCAATCCCATAGCCATACGTTTTTTCCCTTTATGGTTGATGGCCGGCAATAATTTCTAACGAGGGTAAATCTATCATTGATTCTGTCCCCTACTTTGTACTTTGTTTTGTGTTGTGGTCCCATAAAATAACTCGTCCCGTTCTATCGGCACTCGTTCAATAAATATACAAAGAAAAAAGAAAAC